>Ga0209208_10001068_pt1 | contig 38109 bp, 26 predicted proteins | sample S1TSphfallax_3_FD_187694 | JGI IMG/M metagenome (GOLD analysis project Ga0209208, IMG submission 187694) | Host-associated microbial communities from peat moss isolated from Minnesota, USA - S1T2_Fd - Sphagnum fallax MG (SPAdes) (version 2) | ecosystem: Host-associated > Plants > Peat moss >... | reverse complement strand
AATGAGCATGGAACAATGGGTGAGTTGAATGTTCATCCATCTTTCTCCTTATCAAACTCATCTTTTTCTTTCTAGTTTCAAATTCCAAATCTGTGCATGATCCCAGGTCTTTTGCTCATTCATTGTTTTTGGCAATTACAAGCTATTGCAGATTTTGAGGACATTGATCAAGACATCTTTCATGGGTGGCAATGGATTGGCAGTAGAGCCCATATAAACCAACCACTATGATGGTGGCTATAATTTTATGACCAAAAGTGGTTGGTGGCCTTTTTTTTCTCCTTTTCCCTTCAACCTTCCCCATCTATGGATCATACAAATTAGACTTGCCTTAGCTAGTTGAAAGTTGAAAGCTCATTTGCTTATATTTTATTTATTTATTTTTGGAAGCAGGTAAGAAAATCTTATTGCAAAAGGAAAAAATACCACTTGCTTAGATTTTTGAGCTTGTACAAAATTACAACAAATTTTATGCCACATACTTGCTAAGTATTTATCACTTATAAGTAGTACTAAATACTCATATTTTGTGGATTTAAAAAACCACCAATTTGGCTGACATATAATTATGCCACCAACCTAGATATCATATTTGTGGATTATCATTCAAATGTCCTCAGGTCCCGTACAATGATGTGCTCATTAAAAATTCCTATCTAGACAGAGAAATAATATTGCTCAGAAACTCCTTAATTTGTACCAATGTTTAAACTCTGCATTAAATTTATTTATTTTGGCAAAACTAGCAAATTTCCGAAAAAAAAACACAATTTACACAAAGTTTTTCTCAAAAAGAATTTCATAAATCAGAGAAATTTGCCGCCAAAAAAAAGCATTGATTGGAATTTGGTACGTTCTAAAAATTCTTTTTTCTTTTCACCAAACAATATTTTATTGAAAATTAGACCAATCTTCTCGTGACACGTAGATTCAGTAGGTTCCTGGTTTTTTCCTCCTGGAGGATGGATGAAGAATCACGGCCATCTATGGATGAATCTACTGGCTTTGTACGTTGACAAGGAGAATGCACTGAATCACACTATTATCGTCATTAATTTTCTATGGGGATTACAAAGCAAGGAATGGAGTATTCATGGATGAGGAACATTCAACACAATCAACCCCCCTTTCATATTTTCTTATATAACCTTTGAAACTTGGGGGGCGTATTGAGAAGAAATTTTGCAAAGTTGAGGACATCAAGTAAGGGTTGGTTTTTTTAGGGTTAAAGCCTGAGGGTGAGGGCATTGCTGAAATAAGGGTGTGTGAGGTGAGGCAAGAACCAAGCGCAAGCCTGATTTTGATATGTAATGCCCTCACCCATGGAATCTTGGTGGTGCAAAAATTGATGCAAACTTTAGAGCAGTGAACTTTAAGTTTCTTTGTAAAGTTCACTTTGAAAACAAGGGGTGTGTCACACTATGACCTTGCCATTTACATTAAAAAGAAGAATGATGGAAACTGAAATATTTCACCATGCAAAAATATAATCTTAAAAAAAATCCTCTAAAATGAAACCAAAATCCTTCAAGATATTATAACTGTATAATTAATCTCAAGTTTCAACACAAGCTAAAATATCATCTTTCAAAAATCCTCATATAAAAATAGACCTCTGTCACTTATGGGCAGAAATTCCTTAAGCTACTATACTCTAGAATGAATCTAAACACAATATCCTTGCCTGGCCAACAAAATACACTTCAAAAGTTCTAAGAGGTTTTTACTTTTTACCACATTGAATTGTGGTGGAAGCTATATATATGCCTTTTCCCAATAAGTGAGGGGTAGGGCCATGTGTGGTTTAGGATCGTGTAGTGAAAGCCAATTTTTCTTGGTTTTTGGTTGAGTGGTAAGTGGTTCAGATCTTGGAAAAATGTGATGCCACCCAATGAGGACAATTGGCTGTTGCCAAATTGTTAAGTCTATTGGGTTGATGGGACCACCCCCTCCCCCCCCAAAACTTAAGGTAACTGCCCAAGGTGGGGGCATTCTTGAAATAAGGGCCTATGGGGAACTTAGGGCCTACTTGAGCCTAACCTTAGTTTCAGTAAGGCCTCACCCTGGGTGATTATATGAAGCAGGATGTGAATCATAAATTAAACAGCCTCAGACCACAAGGTCATGACAATGGATGTATAGATCACCCTAAACCCTAAACCCTCACCACTCTCAGGTGTGCACTCATAGTCCGTCTATTTTTTGATTGCGGAGGCACTTGGTGCTTACTCCTTAAGGATGGAAGCACCTTACACCTACTAAGGAGCACCTTCCATTCAGTAGTGGGCACAAGGTCCCTCCACACTTAGATGAGGCATAATTCATGGATATATTATGCCCTCCCCTAACACTAAAAAAAGTTCCAAGGTATGATTTATGATACGAAAATGAAGTACAAGATAGACTTCTATCAAAAGGTAGCAATAAACTCTTTGCACAGAAAAGATGTCAAGTTCCTACCAATAAACTCTTTGCTCTCCTCTGGAGGGGCACAACAACAATAATGACTCTTTTGATAGCCACCGTTAAACAACATATGTAACGATAGTCTTTTCAGATATACAGACTTGATGAAGTCAATTACATTTGGCAATGATAAATCAACAATTTGCTGAACAACAAATTATTACCATTTGGATTGAAAAAATCATTGATAACATGCTTGCTACAAGCCTTCCACATTTCAATCATTCGAAATTAAAGAATTGAGCTTGAGTCCAATTCCTAGTTGTTATAGCAGGATCCTTACTAGGGTGCATGCTTTTCCTCTAAAGAGGCTTTGGAAGCAAAGCCCTTAGGTTTCCTGCAAGCTCCTATGGAGAGAATCAAAATAATACTTGCGACATCCATATAAGTTACTCATGTGTAGAAAGTCATGTTTTGCAACAAAGCTCCCCTCAAGCTGACTTCCTTTAGAAAACTAGAAAGAATCATAGTTAATGGAGCCGACCTACCTTCTCCCATGAATTGTTTTCTCCTAGCCCCACCACCAAAAATCACATGCACGGGATGGTACACCACTAGGCTACCAACTCTGTTCTTACAATGAACGACAAATAACATGCACACATACACCGACTCTCCACTTCCCACAGTCCACCCCCATCATTATATACTTGTGCTCATGAGTAATTTGCCAATGAGAGAGCAAGGATGCCTTGACTGCTCAATAACTTAGTTAGGTAACTGATTTAAGTTTTGACATTCTAAAGGTTCAAGAATTCCTTCACAAATTCTTTTTATTTGAACTTTTCTTGAAATATCAACATTTCTGAAAATATATAATTAGTGTCAAAGCTGCTAAAGATAGTAGGGTATTAAGCTTGGCTAAGGGCTCAATGAGAGGTTTAGTGCCTTGGGATTTGTACTGGTTTTCATCAAGCACCATCTTTATGTCATAAGGACCTTTGATAATGTTCAAAGTCCGAAGTCCATACCAGCAATTTTTGCCATGGGAACTTTCTCTATTTTGTGAAATCATTTTTGAGAAAATTGATTTTGGAGGAAAAATATGAAAAATATGTGTTTAAATTCAAAACTTTCCCAATCTTTTTATGAAAAAAATGATTTAAAAAAATCATGGGATTTAGCCCACATTGCACCACCCACCTCAACTGACATTTCAGACATGGTTTCTCATATAAATCTTTCATTACAATTGATGGGTCACAAACAAGCACAATATTTTGACCAAAAAAGAAATCTAGATCTCTATAAGTTATATTGAGACCCATCAATTGAGATCTCTACCTAAATCCACACTTCTTCTTCTTCACACATGATTTTGCTTAAGAGTTTTGCAAAAGCATTTAATATTTTTGAGTTTTTTTAGATTTGTGTGAAAACATTTTAACAAAAATATAACTAACACTCTAAAAAAAAATTATCTTTTTTATTTTTTACTTTTCAAAACTCTTTTGGGTAGTTTTGACTTGGGGCAGTTTTCAACCATTCCAAAAAAGAAAGAAAGAAAAAGAAAAAAACAAAACTCTTGTTGTATCATTCATTCAGAGCTGATTCTAAGTTCTAGAAAAAAACTTGTAGAACTGTCATCTTCCCCAACGCGCTGACACATTACACCACAGTTTTCCGCTGTTGTTTGCTGCTGCAGCAGCTGCTGCGGCTCCAATTTCCAATGCTTTTGCTGTTGCGGGTACGCGTGTGGTGGGCAGGCAAGCAGGGAGGAAAGGAGGAAGAGTTCTGCCTTCCAAGAGCAGGAGTTTTGCACTACTGTACACGAGACTCGAGTAAACGTTTTGACTTTCTTACTGGGAGAGCTGCGGCTTCCTTACTTGCGGCGACATTGAAGACAGAGAACAGATTGCAGAACTGGACACTGATCTGAACGGATTTGAGGAACAAGAAAGAGCAAATCGATTTTGAGTGAACAAGAACAAGAAGAACCAGAACAAGAACCAGAGGAAGAAGAACAACAACAAGCAGCTCCTCTAACTCTGGGCATGACGGGTTGAGTAGTTGTAGAATGGGTTTGTGGAGCCGGACCTGCATGCGAGTGTTGCTCCTGGGACTTGTGATCCACTACTGTTGTGGTGTGACATCATGGGCACAGCCAGTGTTTACACCCGTGGACAACATCCTCCTCAGCTGTGGATCTTCGAGCAATGTGGCGGTAGACGGACGAGTGTTCGTTCCAGACAATGCCTCAATGCTGCTTGTAACTGCTGCTGCTGCGGGAGGAGGAGGAGCAGGGACGACGCTAGTGGGAACCACAACAACACTCCAGAACAATGCAAATGTAGACTATCCTAATCTTGTATCATCAGCAAGGTTCTTCACTACCAATTCTTCCTACACATTTAAGGTCACGGCAGGAAGACATTGGGTTCGTCTGTACTTCTACCCTTTCTCTTTTGCCAACTTCACTCCCAATGCTTCTCTCTTCTCTGTCTCTGCTAATCAGTTCACCCTACTGGACAACTTCAGTCCCGCAACTTTCAGCTCCTTGAACAAACCCTTGGTCTTCAGAGAATACCTCATCAACATCACAAGCCCTACCCTTGTTCTGTCTTTCTTCCCACAGCAGTCGAACTCGTATGCTTTTATCAATGCTCTAGAAGTCGTGTCAATGCCTAGCAATTTGTTGACAGACGATGCCACTCTGGTAGGTCATCATCAGACACAACCAAAACCACTCGGGTTGCCTGGAATAGCCCTCCAGACTATGTACAGGATCAATGTGGGTGGTGCTCTTGTGAAGCCTCAGAATGATTCACAAGGCTTGTACCGCAGTTGGGAACCTGACAGCAGTTACATCTTTGCTGCGGCAACAGGAACAACAGGTAGAGTGCCTTTCAGTGACATTGAGTATGGTGATGATCCTCAGTACATTGCACCTCCTGCAGTGTATGCGACTGCTCGAACACTTGGAGGCTCTGATACTGTTGATGCAATTTTCAACGTCTCCTGGATTTTTCCAGTTGATCTCGGCTACACTTACTTTGTTCGACTCCATTTCTGTGAATTGTTTGACTCCTCAATCGATGAGCGTGCCTTTGATGTGTACATCAGCAATCAGACTGTCTTGAGTGGCTTTGATGTCATTGCAGTTACAGGGAATCTGGATGTTGTCCTCTATCAGGACTTTGCAGCCCCCATGTTGAATGGCTCTGATGCTAATCTGTGGGTACAAATGGGACCAACCCCAAATACAATCCCCAAGGATGCAATCTTGAATGGTCTTGAGGTATTCAAGATGAATGATGATGCTGGCAGACTCTCAGGTGCTTTGGTGACCATCTCTAGTCCTTCAAGTGTGGTGGTATCTCTAGCAGGGAGTTCCAAGGGCAACATGGGAGTGATTGTTGGTGCAGCAGTGGGAAGTGTAACTGTGGTTGTGTTGCTTGTTGCATTTGTTTACTGTTGTTGCTGCTCTCAGAAAGTGAAACCGGCAAAGAAGCAGCCCACCCCAACGTGGCTGCCTCTGCCTTTGCATGGAACCAGTCCAGATATAAGTCAAGGCATCACAAACTCGCACAGGAGTGGGAATAGTGGGGCTCGAAGCTATATATCTTCAGTGCCATCGAACAAGGGTCGATTCTTCACATTTGCTGAGCTCCAGGAAGCCACCAACAACTTTGATGAGTCTTTACTTCTTGGAGTTGGAGGGTTTGGAAAAGTGTACAAGGGGGAGATCGATAATGGCTCCAAGGTGGCAGTGAAGCGTGGCAACCCTCAATCGGAACAAGGGCTGACTGAATTCCACACTGAGATTGAAATGCTCTCAAAGTTGCGGCACCGTCACCTTGTGTCCTTGATAGGTTACTGTGATGATTCAAAGGAGATGATTTTGGTCTATGATTATATGTCAAAAGGCCCTCTGCGCAGCCATCTCTATGGCACCAATTTGCCAGCACTATCATGGAAGCGAAGGTTAGAGATTTGCATTGGTGCTGCACGGGGGCTACACTACCTTCACACAGGTGCAGCACGGAGCATCATACACAGGGATGTGAAAACAACAAACATTTTGGTGGATGAGAACTTTGTAGCAAAAGTCGCTGATTTTGGATTGTCCAAGACAGGTCCAAGTCTTGAACAAACCCATGTGAGCACGGTGGTGAAGGGCAGTTTTGGGTATTTGGATCCAGAGTACTTCCGCCGGCAACAGCTGACAGAGAAGTCTGATGTGTACTCCTTTGGTGTGGTTCTGATGGAGGTGTTGTGTGCACGTCCAGCAATCAACCCATCACTGCCTCGGGAGCAAATCAACATGGCAGAATGGGCTTTGAAGTGGCAGAAGATGGGTATGCTGGACCAGATCAAAGACACCCGTTTAGCAGGTGCTTGCAACCCTGAGTCACTTCGCAAGTTTGGTGACATTGCTGAGAAGTGCTTGGCAGATCAGGGCATTGATCGGCCTTCCATGGGTGATGTGCTTTGGAATCTAGAGTGTGCATTACAACTGCATGAAAACTCTTCAGAGAACTTCACAGAGAGCTTTGCAGGAAATTCTATGGAGACTGGTTTGCCAGTCCATGACAGCTCAATTCAACCAGTGTCAGTTCCAGAGCTGGGAGTCAATCAGTCAGTAGAGTCACCTCAGACCATCTCCACAGAACAGAGTGTAGGCATTGTCACCCAGGGGAATGGTTCAGATGAAACTTTTGTGGGTGATATCTTCTCACAGCTCATTCACCCACAGGGCAGGTGATAGATGAAGAGAGCAAGGAAATCCTGGTGCGCACAGTGTAATGAAGATGGGCTTGCGACCATCAAACAACTCCTAGGTTTTGATGGAGATTGCAGACTAAAGCTGGCAGGGTATTGTCAGAAAGCAAATGCCACAAGCAGTTTATGATCAGATATCAAGCAGAGCAAATCATTTGGAAGCTTATGCAGCTGACTGATACTCACCAAGCCAGGGACAAGTGCTCAAAACCACCACACTGTCAACATCATAGATCTCTGTCGAAACAGTAGGAGGAGCTGATTTAGATTTTATGCTCCACTACAAAGTTGCAGTTGCTAGATGTAGACACTAGTAAACAATACATCATGCAGTAAAAGGCACTACTAAAGCTGGTGCTCAGTTTTTGTTGAATTTTTTTTATCATTTCCCTCTTCACTTGTCTGAAGAATTGCTTGCTCCATTTGGAGACATCACATCACACTGTAATGAGGTGAAATAGCCATCTTTGTTTCAGTTAATACAAGTCATCACCAGCAATTGCTGAAAACAAGGCTTAATCCTCTTGCACATTGATTTCAGATTGCAGCATTTCAGAAATTTGAAGTTGCAATAGTTCACTATAATCTCTCAACATTGTGCAGGGCTTGTGACAAGGATGTCCATGCTCTACGTTATACAGGAACTGGCCTGTGCACATGAACTCCATTTTCCTCAACAGTTCCTACCACAGCTGCTAACTTTCCTTCAAACTTCTCTCCTTTCCTAGGTTCATACACGACTGTATACACATCAGCTTCTATTGCCCTCTCTGCAAGGGTTTTTCCTATGACTTTGCAAGCTGAGAAGTCTCTATATGACTTCAGATTTCCTCGGAATTCCTTAGCATTAGTGCTTGCAACTGCAACTACCTTGCTGGTAACACGGTGCATGATGCTGGCATGAATGTACTTGGTAGAGAAGAAAATATCAAGTGTGAAGGGCTTCATGCACTTCTCTGACCGTGCTTTGAAAGACCTCTTGGTGTTCTTCTTCTTCTTGTCATCTTCTACCTTCTTCCTCCTGGGATTCCAATGTGGAACTTCTACTTCCCGGGAATAGCCAAAGCCATCATCTCGAGTGTCCCAAGCACTTCCATAATCATCATCTTCCATCTCACCTGCTCGACCACATCTCTGCACTCAAAAGAAACATGCATTCAAGCTCAGAAAAGACATTCTGTAAATCAATGCTGTGAAGCTCCATGCACAAACAGAAGGATGAACTAAAACCCCTTGCAATCACTAAGCATAAGATACTGACCATATATCTATCCTTTGCAATGTCCACAGAGAATCCTTACTGCACTTGCATTGATCAAGAACAAATACATGCAGAAAACAAAGATTGAGAAGCCGTCTCAAACCCTAAACTCGGCAGGTAGAGAAAACCAACCTCCCAGCCTCCTTTCTTCCTTGCACTCATAGTGGCGTAGTTCATAAAAGAAGGCCATGATGCAGGCCCCGAATTCTGCACAACAGATGGATTGATGATGTAGTTTGCAACAGCCACAGCTCTGGAGCAGGCAAGGTTTCGTAGCCTCCTTACAGCTGCCATAGCCACAGCTGGGTTCCAGAGCTTCACCGCTCTTGTTGCTACTACGTAGGGTTTTACCTTCTTCTTCCTTCTTTCAAAGCAGGTGGAATCTCCGGGCTAACGCCATCTTTCGGCAGACTTGTTCCTATTTGCAAAGCGAAGTGCACAAACAAAAAAACCCCAAGTCTCTCCTATGGAATCAAACAAGTAGGCAAAATGCAAAAGAGAGAAACAATCCAAATGATCCAACGTTACTGCTGCTGCTGCTGCTGCTACTACTACTTGCTTCCGTCAATGCAACAAAGCAACAAGACATCTCTGTTTCTGTCCTCCTTTCTTCACAAAACCTCCATTAAAACTTCTTTCCAACACCCAAAAACTCTCCACTTCCGAACCCCCACTGAATCTAAGCAGCAAAGCTCGGAACTCTTTAGTGTTCGATGGGACACTACTAACCTCTTCTTCTCCTTCGTATGATTGTTGGCAAGAACCTTTTGCTTTTCGGGCCGGAGAGTTCATCTGTATCAGCAGAAACTATAGCCTAGTGGTCAGGACTTCATCAGCAGCATCTTTGCAACCGAGTCGTCGTTCGGTTTTGATCGACGCAGAATTCCGGGGTTAGGGTTCAAGGATCTGGGTTTAGGGTTTGTGAACAGAAGGGGGTCCAGCACGCGGAGAGAGAGAGAGAGAGGATCAGAAGAAGAAGAAGAAGAGGGGGAGCGATGAAGACGGTTGTAGGAAAGGTGGTGTCGAATAAGATGACGAAGTCAGTGGTGGTGGCGGTGCAGCGACTGTGGCAGCACCCAAAGTACCCGAAGCTGGTGAGGAGGACTTCCAAGTTCATGGCACACGACGAGACCAATGCTTGCAACATGGGCGACGAGGTCGGTTTTCCTGACCCGGCATTTTTTTTCCTGTTTCAGAGAGAGAATCTTTCATGTATAGTCTGGTAGTAGTGACTCTCATGTCGCTTGCAAATGAATCTCTTCACTTTGATGACTTTGATGTTGCAGGCATTGCAAGGGGCTGTGTGCTCCCCTCCTGTGTGGGTTTCTCCTGAATCACACAGCAGGCATTGCATTTCTTTGTGAAATCTGATTTTTGCTCTTCTTGAGTGCTTCAGTTGTCTTCCTTTGTCATCTTTCCTTCTATTCTTTTGGCCATGTACTTGGAAAAAATATTTGGAGGTTGTGGCAATGCACATAGTTAGGGTTGAGAGCTTCCCAAGAGCTCGCTGTTTGAGAACTTCTTCAAGAAATGCTGACTTACATGTTTTGTAAGGTGGATGCTTTGTTTGATGGTGCAGGTAAGGTTGACATCATCAAGGCCTCTGAGTAAGCGAAAGCACTGGATTGTGTCTGAAATCCTCAGAAGAGCGCGCATCTTTGAAGCTCCTGTTCCTTCCAAACTTGAAGCACCGGAGACTTCCACACTGAACAACAATGCAACAACAGGACATGCAGCAAACATGAGGACTGATACATCATGAGAGAGAGAGAGAGAGAAGGTTTTCTTGCAACTGTTGCAAAGGCTTAATCTGAGTGGTTATGTCTGTTGTAGAGCTGAATTGCTGAAAAATGCCAGTAGTTTGAATTCATTTGAGAATGGAGTTATTCAGAAGTGATTTCCAGCACAAAGGTAGATTCTGAAGCATTTGAATGCTGCAACCTTCAGGAAAGAATGATCACAACAGCTTGGTGTCTATCTGCACCTCATATGTCCATCTTAATAGGATTTTTGTAGGTGACTTTGTATTAGCATGACTTTATTGTACAAGTTGTCAACAACTATGAATGCTACTGTTTTAGTTGTATTCCTAATTGTGTGCATGTCTGCTGGGATGTTGGCAAGGAAGATGTAGACTGGGACAACAAGACTTGGGGAGGATAGACAGTGCCAGGCACACTGAAACTCCACCATACGCGAAGTACATGAGATCTAACAAAGTTTCTCTTATCATGTTTCTGTGTTGTCAGGATGAAGATTTGGACCACTATCTGAATGAGGATCATGTAGTCTAAAGTTTCTTGTACCCCTGAACTCTGTGTATCACCTAACAAGTTTCCCTGAGGTCAACTGGCATTTCACAGAACTTTGGAATTCCATTGCTTTTCCACACAAAAAAGATCACACTGTTACAATGTTGCCCTGCTCATAATTATTGTTATGTCATCTCAATGCACTCTAGGTGTGGCTTTCCTGTTATGAAATTACTCAAAAACACTTATTTTCAACACGTCAAGGAGAAAGCAATTTGACTAGACAAAGTCCTGATTGATGAGTGTTGCAATGCCAACTTCCTCTTCCCATTGAACTTTCCGACTTCTCATTTGTCTCCAAATGGAAGATACTCTCTTGCTGCAGTCAAGTTGTAGCCATCTGTCTAGATCATTATAAAGGTCTCTGTACATCCTCTTCAACTGCAATGCTGTAGCCAGTGCAACTACTATGGCATACTCCAGGAGGTCAATATCTTGGTTTTACAAACCAAAGATATTGGATTGAAAGTTGCTAAGCAGACAACTAGGTGACAATCTTCCAGGAAAAAAAATGCTTACATGTCTATTACGAAAAGGAAGTCTTGAAAGTTAGTACTACTTTGGTAGATCAGGGACCGTAATGCACTGTGGGAGACTGGTGGAGAACAGGACATGATGCCACAGGCTGGTCAAATGATTTCATCATCTTTTCCTTCTTCATCCTCCTCAAGATCATACAAGAGCACTCGACGTTCACCACCAAATATGCATGCCAGCCCTCGCGAAGCTGTAATCCACATAATTCACACTCAGTCTAAAAATTTAAGTCCATTTACAAGAACAAAAGAAAGAGATAATAGCATTCACAATATATCTGCATATCAAAGTAAACCAGAGCTCTGTGTCTTCTGTAAGAGTGAGAATTATACCACTGACAGCCAATGGAGGCACTGCATCAGGGAGAGAAACTGCCCGTACTTTACCATCCTTCAGACCAATGGGCAACACAGCTCCCTGTCCACCACAAACCCAGAACCAAACTTATCTCCATTCCTTCAAGTTCCAGGGCTTACAAAACTGTGTGGAAAAGAGCAGATAGCTGAAGCAAAGGAATGACAAGAATGAGAGGGTGGACTTTGAAGGGAGAGGCTCCGAGGCTTACAAGTGCTGAGCAGACATGCAACAGTGACTGATGCTGTAGGGTGGAAATTGTCTGCAAGAATGGCATAAATCCCAAGTCCTCCAGATGCAAAAGCATCAAATATGTCTGAGGGAGCTTTCCACTCTCCTTGGCCTCCTTTCTCACCAATAACACCAGCTGCCTTTCCTGTAATTAGGCATGCAAAAACCAGCGACAATTGAGGATGCAAGGAGTCTTCATGTACTCCACATGACACCCAGTGAAAATGATGGCAATCCGTGATGCATATGCTAATGACAATTTTCCAAATTTCAGTTACTAGGAGGAGAAGCCAATCAGCATGCTGCACAGCACAGCAGACTTTCACCTAAATTTATGAAGAGTAACACAGCATGATACCTTATAAAGGGCCAGATCAATACAGTGTAGACTTTGATCAATTTGCAATGCAATAACTTCTGGAGCCTCCGTATCTCTTTTGGAGGGTTCATGACAGGCAGAAAGTCTTCGCAAGACAACCACCACACTCTGGTGAGTTGAATTTTGTTCATCTGTAATGTTTAGGCAAATGTAGTCTTCAACTGGGCTGGCTTCCTTTGTTGAAGGGCCTACATTCTCCTGTTGCAAATCATGAGGACAAATGATTGATATTCAACCACAGGACATATCAACAGTGATGACAGGAAGGACCCATTGAATCAGCGTGGTTAGGTATGGAGGTGTCATGCTAGCCAGACACAAATTACTGCAATTATGCCCTTACACAATCCCCAGATCACAACCATCAAACCAAAGCAGAGTGAAGAAAGAGGACCTCAAAGTAAGTCAGTGACAATGGAATGTGGGCTAGGGGTTGCAGTAAATGGGGAAGAGGGCACAATGGCAGCATGCCTTGTACTCTCAAGTTGGGAGAAATTTCCTTCACTGGCAATGCAAATGCCTCCTCACAACTGCACACATATATCAAGAGAAAGTTGCTGATATGACAGAAGTGGGTCTGTCCATCAGTAAACAACTACAATTCTCGGAGATTGCAGAGAAAATTCCAGAAGAACACTTTGAAGGTGACTATAGTGTCAGTTCCACCAAAACAAAAACGAGCATGATGACAAGAATGGTGTCCAATAAACAACTATACTCAGCAACTTTGTCTGTCACCCATGACACCTATTCTCTTGCTCAACACCTACTCCATTGCTATTTGTGTCAAACTTGAAAGATGGACTGTCACTCTCTACAAAGGGTGGTACAAATTTCATGTGCCAGAACAAAAGCAATATAGAGGAACAGAGGTAAAAAGAGAACCTGATTTGAAGTTCAGCAATTTGTTGAAAAAAAGTTCGATGTAGACATTTCCAATCAGTGAAACCTCCCATCAGCATCAATTCTTCCATCATCCTGTCTTTCCCCCTGCATGTCACACCAGGACATCATGCAGTTTGAGAACCTTGCAAGGTGTGAAAGAAGCTGTTGGATATCCTTTGTGTCTCCTTCACAACAATTGTACCTGGGAAAAAAATGTCCTGTGTAGTCATACACTTCATCATGGAATGCTAGCTGCTCAACTGGGCTCCTCAAGCACAAAAAGATGACAAACACATGCACTTACATTGGCACTTACAAATTTACATCCGGTATGAAGATATCTGATAGGGGTGCAAGATGTGGGCTGATTGGGTCCTTCTCAAAATGGGACCGCAGGAATGCAGCTACCTTCACACTGTCACACTCAAGTGAGATTGCCAGTAAGATATAAGAACTTGAGAACTAGGGTTCTGATACCACATCTGAAATGAAAATTCTGTTGCTCTATCTGGTGGTCAAGGTTATACAGGTAAGGGTGTTAGTGGAAACCTGTTGATGACCGGAAGCTGATTTGAAGAGGGAACTACATCATTACTCAGCTGACGCAGTGACTTTGTAAGCCAAACAAAAAAAAGCCTGAACTGCAGGACCCAAAATCTCCCCACATAACAGTTCGCCTGTTTTACTCACTTTTTTCTCGTCTTACTAAACAGCACCCTGCTACTATCCACTGTTTTCTCCTGTCCTCTGTTAGTCCTACTACAGAAAAACTACAAGGCTGTGAAAGAGTTGCAGTTCCAAGCCCATGCCACACATGTGGTCATTAGCAGTAATTCTGGATCTGATTGACAGAGCCTTCTTTTGCTGTCCAAGCATGATGAGTATACAGACCAAAAGCAACAATTGAGAACACAAGCTTCTGACATACCCTGCTCTTGAAAAAACCAGTCATATAGTGTAGACATATGGCAAGAACATATAGCAAGAAATGGGGGCAATAATGGACAAAAAAGCACAAGACAGAGACCTCGCCAGCAGTATCAGAGATAGTACGAAGAAGGCATTCAACTTGCACAAGAAGCATGCCTGCATGCTCCATAGCACGCTCCATAAGAGTTTCGTGCAGCCCTACTCTATGGACACGTGCTCGCCACCTTGACAGGCCTTGCAACTCACCAATCCTAAATGCAATCATCTCAGCTGCTGGCTGTGCACCCATTCAGAATAGCACACACAGACACAGCAGCAATGTTAATAGCAAAGTTCAATCATACTCTTGAACAACAAGCCAGGAGAGAGGGGAATCAGATAGAACAAAACTTAACCTGCAAGTGCTGAGCAATGAGGCCGAGGAGTTCCCTACCAGCAGTATCAATGCTCTTTGCCAATCGTTTCAATCCCTGTAGGCAGCACAATCATGGGGCCAGCAGATGTGTAGTTGCACTTAAACATGGATGCCACACCCACCACGGGAAACTGCTTAACCCTAAACCCTAAAACTGCCTGCTAAACTGGCAAGCTTGGAGTGTTATTGCCTCATCTTTTCTAAGTAGAAGCTGCCTGTGTTTATCCAGCCTTACTTGGGCACAATACATCTGCATGGAAAAAAGTTACATCACTAGGTTCTGTCCTAAACTCATAATAGGATACACTACCAGGTGATAAGATGCATTACCGCTTCACCCAAGGAAGCAAGAAATTGGTGCAGTCCTGGACTAGCTGACCCACATGCAAGAAGATTCAGCAGCTCATCACGTGGCTTGATTTGGGTGCCTGTGTGTGCATGGTCAACAACACTGGCACTGTCAATGAGATACCATAACATAGCCTGAAGAAAACAGAAAATGCAGTAAGAGTCTCTTCCAAAGGAAACTTTCATTCTTCTCTACTAGAGCATTTGATCAGATTATGATGTTTTGCTGCAATAACAAATGTTCAAAAACAAGCTGTGCTCTAATGACAGGTACCGTGCTCCATCAGCAGTACAGAGAGAGGCTGAAACTTTTCTTCAAAAACTGAGATGGCCTCATGCCATTGCTTATGCATGACATTCAGCGTTGCCTGCACAACATCCAGGAGCTCTACCACACTTGATGCCTGCAGGGCCACTTGCCGCAGTTCCTTCCTCCTGGGCATGACAAAAATAAATGAGTGTGGACATCACCAGTGGTGGATCTGGCAATAGTATGCAACAACACTGAACAGATACAGAAACAAAGATTTCTTGTATGCAAAGTATGAACCATCAGCATTCTGTTGTAGGATCAACTCAAAATAGAAACATGGATGTTGAAGTTTCAAGCGATTGGCAATGCACCTGTCTCCGAGTAGAGAGGTGTCGACAGAAATTGCATACAATCCAGGTGACCTCTTTGCTGCACCAGCCACCATTGGAGAGCCCTCCATGGAGAGTGTTCCACTGCAGATAACTGTCATGTTGCGAAGATTGTTTGAAAGGAAGACCTGTTTTTACTCTGATTGTGTCATTTTGTCACTCAAGAAGCATTCAACCTCCCAAACTTGACAGTATCTAACCTTTGCAACTGCCTTGTTCTGATTTCAAACTCAGCCCCACATTGCTATAAAAAATATTTAGAAAAAAACCTGTACCATGACAAAAAAGCCAAGTCATTACATGTGACAGATGTATGAGTATGAATGAAGATTTACATACCTGGAGAGCTGAGGCATTGAGAAGTCGATAAACAGGATTCATCTCAGATTTGCTAGTTGATCTCATGCAACTGATAGCACGCTCCCTGATATCCTACAAAGGTCATGACCAAACATATTTGGACATCAGCCTAAACAACAGTGGTACCTTCAATTTCGGGTTTAGGGCTCAGATTCACATAAGTTCAAAAGCCATTTCACAGAAACAAAGCTCACCAGCTTTCCAATTGGAAAAACACCAAATGCACTCAAACAGATGGTCCCATCTTTATCCCCACTGCAAAGCACATAAAGCCGCTGCTGCACAGCCAGCAGAATGGTTTTTTGATTTGCACTGCCTGGGTCTTCAGCACCAGGTCCTAACACTCCAGACATGTCAAAAGTGGGGGCAGTGCCTGGCATTGGAGGTGCCCGTGGAGGTGATGGGAAGAATCTTGGAGTTCGATCTTCATAGGAAAACACATCATCTGATTGACCCTGATTAAAATTGCCCCCCAAAACACAATTGTTTAACAGGAGTTAGACCAAATCTGAAGGAATGATGATGGACTCCACAAAGCAAAAGCTCAAAAGCTCCACAGACACCACATAAGAAGATCAGACCCTAGATTGTTCAAAATCTGCTCCACATACATACCGGCAAGCGATGGCCTTCTTCAGTCCAGTACAGACATTCCACTGTTGCATTATGTGTTGCTGTCTGCCGCAGCACATCTCCATTCTGCCAAATCCACAGAAGATGGGTGATTCAGATGTGTCTCCGATCAGGAAAAGAAAGCATCAATCAAACAGATCATCACAGCAAACATGAGCAGGATTTTTCCCTAAACCCTAAACCCACCAAATCACATGAAAAAACCTGACTCCCTGAGCAGGAATTTTCAAAGTGCATATGTAAGAAGAAAGAAGGGATGTGTCCTCACTTCCACATCACGAATAGCAATGCTGCCATCATGATGACCCACAGCCAGTGCCTTCCCATCAGGACGCCAGCAGATTGCTGTAACTCTTTGATCTGGAGAGACGGCCCAAAGACGCTGCCAGTTGAATCGGTGCACAAGGAGTTGGTGATCTTGTGTGACCATGGCCAGCAAATCCTTCTCTGGATTCCATGCTGCTATTTTCACCTTCAGAAAAAAAACCCATAACCCAAAAACCCAATACTCATCAGGAGCCAGGAGTCAACAAACCCCATGGAGGAAATGTGCACTGTAGGTAGAAAGAAGGAGACAGAGGAAGGAAAATAGATATGCTTACGGCACAGGAGACGGATTTGTCCAAATGTAAAGTGAAGGAAAGAACATCGCCATCTGCTCCTCCTCCGCCATCATCCTCCGCTTCAGCCATCGCTCAGTCTCTCTTCTGTTGTATGTTGTTGCTGCCCATGCACCAAAAACCCTAAACCCTAAACCCTGCCCATCGCCTGCTCCCTGTCATGCTGTGCAGTACCCTCTCTATCTCTCCCGCACTCCAACTCCGAAGTGGGAGTGCGCCGGAGACCGCGACCGGCTTCCAAGGAGGGAGAGGGAGGAGGAGGTCGCACTTCAAGGAAAATGGGTTTAGGGTTTAGGTTTTGCAATTCCTTGTGTGGTTGTTTTTTTTCCCCTTCAGCAAATGTGTGAGATCAATGCAAGACTATGATGAAGCTCTTGATCATCTATCTGGAAGGAGGAGGAGCTCGTACTTCCAAGGAAAATGGGTTTGGGGTTTGCAATTCCTTGGGACATGGATTTTCAGGAGCCAGGGCTTTTGTGCTTGTTTTTTTCTTCCATCAGCAGATGTGTGAGCGAAATGCAAAACTATGATCAAGCTCTTGATCATCTACCTATCTGGAAGCAAGCTTTTTGTCTCTCCAAGCTTGCTACAAACCACTTTCAAGGCGACTACAAACATGCTTTCTGATGATGCGTTCACATACTGTACTGGGTGTACATCAGATTTGTCTCACAGCTCTAGGTCCTTCATGTTGTTGATGTTGATGTTGAATTCATGGCGTTGAATTTATCTTGAAATCAATCAAATGGGTATCTGAACAGAAGAACACTTTGAGTAGGTTTTCAGAATGTTATTGTAAGTACAGATTGTGATGCCCAGGGTTGTACTGATGCATGTGTGTCATGGTAGTTGCCAAAATGCTTTTTAAGGTATTGGTCACTTGCCATGCTGGGCTCTATGTCTAGTGAGCATGAAATGTGTTGGTAGGTAAAACAACATCTACTGCAACAACATGAACCCTTCTGAATTGTAGCTTGTTTTCTGATGATTCTGTAAATGAAGGATCTAAAGGAACCAAGGAACTGGTGATATTCTCACTGAAACATTCTATTGCATATGACCATCATAATTTTTCTCAGTGGCTCATCAGTAAGTCCTATTGCATATGACCATCATAATTGTTCAAACTGGCTCATCAGTTTTGCTTTTGGGTCATAGTTTTTCTCTCTTCTTTGGGGTTTGACTTTCCTCTTTTTGCATGCCTGCTGATTGATTGCTGTTATGTTCTCAGTTCTGAATTTTTTCTAAACTTCTTGTTGGGTCATCTCTCAATTCTAATCAGTTTGACTTAAAATTGTAAAATTGTAAGTTCACGGAAAAAATCTCACAACTTAGGAAGATATTATCAAGCTTTAGATCTGAAGCAAACAGCTGTTTGTTGTGTAGACACACCCAATCTCATATACTGGCCTGAACAAGGTCTGTGTATCAGGTGAAGTGTAGCATGCCACTAACATGCAATTATCATGTGCAAAGTACTGTGGTATGAGTCTTGGGCAGGTGGGCCTTGACTTCAGGCACAGGTTGTGAGCTGTTGCACCATGTACATAAAATCCACATTGTTTTGGTAATGTGTATTTTGATGAAGCTCAAGAATTGTATTTTATTCCCTGCATCAGTCAGTCAGTTGTCCCTCCTGAAAAGGACGAGAATTTAAATGTTAAGTGCTCTATTTCAGATTCAGACCATCATATGTGACCACAGGATCAGATCTGATTGATCCAGACTTTGACCCAATCTGCTGTTGAGCTTTATAAAGTCTGACCTTTTTCAGATGTGGTTTCATGTCTTTGGAAGTCAACACTCTAGCATTGTGTGGTTATGATCAGATGGGTGAAAGAGTGATGGATAATGTGGTCGGTGAAGACAGGAGCTGTTGGTGATATGGATCATGGCCAACAATACAGGTCTCCTTTTTCTCCTGGTTAACATCAAACCCTAACACTTGACAAAAATCTAATGCTGGTTTAATGTTCCATATGTGCTTGCAAATGAGCCAAACCTGGAGTCAGCTCAAAAGCATAGCTTGTGATGTCAGCCACTGACCCAAGGAGTGTTACAATCTAGCATCATCATTTTCATGGTGAATTAGCTCTTTGAATCTGTTTCTGGAGGAATAACCAAGATTCTCTAGGTCAGGTGCTTGGTGAGAAACTTTTCGAAAATTGCAATTGTGAATTCAGAATATCAGGAGACAATCTGGGATGCAATGTTTGTCCTTACCACTAAGATGCTTTTGCATCCACATGCCTAAAGTAGAGCTATTAGTGTCACCTTTCCTGTTTGTCTTTGTTGATTTGTTTTCCACTTCCTCTGCAGAGGGCTTTTGAGAAAAGCATGTGAGACCTAAAATTGCCATGTATAGACTTCATGGTCTTCTCAAGCCAACAACAACAGCACCATGGAAAGCTTTAGAAGGCAAGACCCACCTTTTGCTTTTAAACTCTTTTTCTAAAAAGCCAATTCCACAGGGATTTTGCATTTCTTTGGGAAGGTACGCATTTTAGGATGGATGGTGTCTGTGGGCATTTGAGCATGGGTATGCTATCATTGCCAAGACCCTTGACCCAGCTATTTGTCCTTAATGACCAACCCTTGTTTTGTCGTAATTTAAACCTTTGAACCCTTTGTGCATGTGTGACTATATCTTCATGCAAAGATGTTATGTTTCTAGCTTCTATTGCTTAGAAAGGACCAGCATGCAAGTTGCATCTTGCGAGCTGATGACAAGCTGATGACAAAGACAATACTTGAAAACACTTGTTGGTGGTGAAACTACTCCTCTGAAACCTTCTTAGGAGTGCGAGTTCCTAACAGAAGACATTTGGGTACTCTCCCTTATAATTTCTTCCCTTTTGGCCTCTTTTTACCCAAAAGAGCTCTGAGACATTTCAGATGGAAGAAAGTGCCTCTAGAGGCACTAGGAGTTGCCACATGGTGGAGCACAATATGCAAACTTGCCTACAAGTAGGCTAAGTTCTTGTTGAAACAAGAACACAAATTACTTTGCAACTTTGTGACATTTTTTGAGGAATAGTTTGTCTTGCTTGTAATGCATTTTTCACAGTGGGACACCCCAGTTTTCGTACTCAACAACTCTTGAGTTTGGTTTCTTATACTTTTAAAAGAAAATAGAGGCTGGAAGAGCCTAGAAACTTCACTGAATAGGCATCCACCCTCCTTTAGGAACAGGATTTTTTTGGTGATGTATACACAGTGGTGATCATCAACAAGAGCAATTAGCCAAATTTGGCTACAGGTCAGAGAGGGAAGCAGGAATAATTAAGAATCCCCCCATATTTTGGGGGACCTGCTGGAACCTGTTGTCTAAGTATGGCAATTGCAGAATTCATTTCCTTCAAATCTGGCGACTTTAATGCATTTTCTTCACAAAAGTCCTTTGCATGAGTCACATTGGAAATTTGTCCCGAAATTAAAGAAGCAACCCATCAATTATAAAGCTCAAATCAAGAGGCTGTAAATGTCATAAGGTTGCTAGTTGTCAACAAGGATAATTACTGTGTTTTAAAGTATGTTCTTTTTCTTTTTTGAAGTCTTTTCATGGTTGGAATTGGACTATCACAAATCACAAACATCTTGCAGTTTTATGATCTTATGATCCGAAGCTGAAATTAAATCTCCTCTGGCATATCACAAAGCCAAATATTCTGAGCACCGTTGCACTTGAGATCAATTCTAGAACTTAGATGCTTGACAAGAAAATCCTTCAGATATTTGGAGTTTGGATTTCCCCACCTCTCAATGTTTTGCAAGAGCCAACAAGTTGATTATTAGAAAGCATTATCCAAAAAATGGGAAGTTGGGGAACAATCCATGTGCTAATGCATTAAAATCCGCATTTTTTATTCAATGATATGTTGCCAAATTTTCATAGTGCAAAAGGTTATTTGTTATTTTATTAATTTTGTTTTAAATCACCCTAAAACACCCTATATGACACATTGCAACCAAATGATGGTTTACCCATGGTTCACACTTCAACTACAAGCATTTAATTGTTAGATCTAGATATTGCCAATTGATGGGAAAGACATATTACTTGCCTTCAAGTTCAATGTACACTTTAAAAACATGTTGGTCACTGTAAGGCAAAGGTTGTTACTTTTGGAATGGTAATTGGGATTCTTTTTCAACAATTTTTTTTTGGCATTGACAAAATGAAAAGACTTACAATGAAAGGAATGTATAATATGTTGGAACCATAATATTGCAATCTTGTGTTCCTTTTGAAAAACAAATTGACCCAATTTGCAATTGTTTTACACTCTCATGTGTGGGCCAATGTTGAATATGAACCAATGAAACAATTGTTTATGTTGCTAAAGGTGAAAAATAACCGATTTAAACATTGTTAAACACAAGTGGTTTGGGAATTGCAAAGGCATGCATGGTGTGGTTTTTTTAAAAACTAAGTCTATTATTGCAAAAGTTATTTTTCTATTAAAAATGCAAACCAGGTGATAATTATTGATAATCAACAATGCATTAATGTCCACATTTATGTGATGAAAAATTAGAAACACATTGCAATTGTGTTCATTCTTGAAAAAGTTCAAGTGGGTGCAATTTCAAACAACATTACTATTGTGATTTTAGAAGCCATGGCCAATTATAGAGGCCTTACCAATGACGGCATGGCTTCCAAGTGAATTTACCTTGGATGTGCTAAAAACCATTAGAAGAAAATTGCAACTTAACAATTCAATTTACAACTATATTTTAATTATAACCAACACTTATGACTATAAAATGTTCTAGTAATTTAAGACAAGTGTCATTAGAAAAGTAGTTGCAAAAAACACCATGTGAATGGAAGTTGCATTAATAGTCACAAACCCTTGCAACTACAGTTCATTTTTTCATCCATTACCATGGATGAACATGAATATGACATGGACCCCACATAACCTACATGCAATTTGACTTTGACATTATGTTTATGATTACATTTGTAATTATTAACTAGCCTAACCTAATTACCTTCCTACCTACAGGGGTAAATTAATAGGTAGGTAGGTAATAAATGTCTACCCTAACCTACTTAACCTAACCTAATGTAGCCTAGGTTTTAAAACACCTACTTATCAAACCTAACTTACTAGGTTCCTACCTTGCTAGGTAAAATAATTAGGTACATAATAATTAGTAGGTCTACCTTAACCTAACTAACCAAGCCTAGTTTAACCTACTAGGCCTACTTATCTAGCCTAGTTTAAGCTACTTACCTATCATACCTAGCATAACCTACCTAGTTTAACTTACCATAGTTACTTAATTTAACTCAAACTAACCCCTAGTGTGCACAAATATGAGAACTTGAACCTTTCACTTGCATGAGAATAAATCAAATATTTAAACATTGCACCATACCATTAATATATGGTGATAAATTTTGTCAACTTATTTAATATTTCACATTTTGTTACATATATTAGTTATGTGTCTAAACATTAAGTAATACGTTAATAGCTTACAAATAGGTAAACTTACTCCTAGGTTTACCAAGGTTTATTAATGAACTACTTAGCCTAAGTAGATGGCATACCTACCAACCTACCTACCAACCATGTAATGTTTACTTATATACCTACCTAAATGAATGGCCTACTTAGCATACATAAATGACCTAATTACTTACCTATTTAAATATATGACATACCTAACTACCTACCTAAATAAGTAAATGGGTTACCTATTTACCATTTTAGCTCTAGGTAAAATTTTTATCTATTTAGATTTAAAAATGGGTAGGTAGATAATAGATGCCTACCTTAACCTACTTAGTTTAATTACTTAACCTAATTTAACATTAAAACCTAACTAACCTATTAGGTCTACTTAGGCGTAGTAGCCTGCTAAACTTATTTAGCATACCTTAACCTACCTTAACTTAACCTAGTCTATCTTTAACATAGTAAGCTTATTAGGCCTACTTAGCATCGCCTACTTAGCCTACCTAGTCTACCTACTAACTAATAAATGAACAAACTTTGAAATGTAATAATAAATTAGATGGTACATGTCATTTAATCATCTATGTATAGTTGCAAATATAGTTGCAAAAATGACACGGTTGTCAATTGTTGATAATGCCTGACTAGGTCCCTAATGTTGCTAGGTTGTGCTCAAGCAACTTTTTCTATTGCCTTCTTGTTTCCATTTAGATACAAATTGGGACTATTTGTCCCTTCCTTTCTTTTATTCCATAATCAACACAAACTACTAGCCTGAAGATAAAAAAAACAAAGATAAAGATAAAGATAAACGGAAGAAGGAAAAAATAGAGAAAATGAAATGGACAAAAAACAAAGAAGAAAAAATTCAATCCAAAAATAAAAGCCATACCCAACAAAGGGAAAATGAGCCATGGAATAAAGGGCCCTTCTACCCCCTAAATCCTCCCCCAAGTCCATACCCAAAAAGACCATTGCTAGAAGTCTAAGTAAATTAATAAATCCTCCTAGTTTTATTGCAAGTTACCTTGTGCCTTCTAGGAAATTAATTAACCAACTACCAACTTTTAGAAGGTTGGTGTTTGAGTTTCTTATCTACTATCACTAGAAGTTAGCTAGATTAGTGGGTTATATCCGTAAAAAAATGAACATAACAAGATGCCCTATAAGTCACTAATCTTTTAGATGAAAGGTAAAAGAGGAACCCAAGGTTAACATCAACCATCAATGGATACTTTCAATATTGGATGAAATATGTTCACTTTTCATCAATCTTTTCATCTAAACTTGTGATAGTCACAAATTATAGTCACATGCACAATTAAAATTTGGATTAATCATAATGTAGTTACATATGCGTATATAAACACTTGCAGCTATGGTGACACATAGAATTGTTACAATTATAGTCACAATATGAATTGATTTGGATGTGACTAGTCACAACATAAGGTTGAAATGGACAAGATTTTTTGTAATGGATGTCATGTTTCAAAGCCATTGTGAAGGGGTGATTGCACAAATAAGGGGACGAACAACCCTTTACCTCCTTAGTGTGCATTGTAAGCACATCAAATGAAATTTACAATTTTGGGTCTAAGCAAAATGGGCATTTACACACATTGAATATATATTATAATCATTGTATTTATTTTTCTAACACAATCAAAAAAAGTTCTTAAAGTTTTTTAAGCTTGGGTCAAAACATTGAAAACCAAAGGCTTGAAGTTGCTATACAATATCAAGACTTGTTGGATATCTGTGCTTACAATCCTTGTGTGACAAGGGTTTTACATTTTTTGTGATTTAGGATAGTACCTTGTTTCCTTCTTTGGGGTTTCATTCTTGGTCTTCAAATCCTATTCACTTTCATTTTGAAAATTATGTGTGTGTGCACTTATTTAGTAGGAGTTTATGTAGATGTTTTGTTATAAATAACTAAGTGCCTAGATATGGTAATGCATGACATATACCCGTAATATTGGTCACGTGAAGATGTTGTTATCAAGTCATTCCTTTTGGAACTTTCTTTCATCAAAACTACATTTTGTGCTGTAAAGAAAATGAAGTTTGCTGTTGTGGTTCCATCACTTTTGGATTCAAAGCAACTTGATGTCTAAACATTTTTTTTCAAAATCACCATAAGTCATAATGCTAAAGGAGAGATGCGAGAAGCAACAAATGTGAACTTAGTTACTTGAACGTTGCTAAAGATCATAAATTCTCCCATTTTATCTCATAAGCTAAGTGAGTACATGAAAGTTGTTAAAATAGCCATGGTGCAATTGTTAAGAGAATAGTGCAGGTTGAAATAACCTTCAACAATTTATCTTTTAATTAACTAACCGCACACCTTGACTTGTGTGTTCATATGTTCACCCAAAACTTTTACATCATCATTAACTTTCCTTCCAATGAAACCACGATAGCTTGCAAAGAAATCTACATTAAATACCAAGTTGATTGCTAAAAACCCATACATCACAAATAATAAGATACTCATGAACATCAAGTGGACAAACATATTCCACAAAAAAAAGTTGGTTGTTTAAATGTTAAAAAATAAATATTGAAAATTTGAAAATTCTTTAGTCAAATATATCCTATTGAAAAATAGATCCCACATTTAGACAAAGAAAAGTGATTATGGCATTCTAGGTTTTCTCAAAAAAAGTCATTGACTAAAAGTCTAAGCAAGTGAAATCAACTTATTAAAAGATTTGATTGTATTAAAAAAATGTAGTGGAAAAAAAATGCATGTCATGTGACATTGAAAATAACTTGTCAAAAAAAATGTAACAAAAAAAATACACTCAACATTGGATGAGGGGTTAAATTAACCTAACACCTACATTGATAGGTGTAGGTTGGTACATTAGACTTCTTGAGTGATGCTTGTTGAAAGTTAAAGCTTATGTCAACTTGGGAAATGTTAGAATTAGACTTTGATTTAGTTTAATGGTTGAATATTTATAATTTTTAAAAAGAAAAAAAAAGTGGGGGTTTTAATCATGATATGAATGAAAGTGTTGCCAACTCATTCATTAAAAGCCTAAATGATGTTAATAAGACTTTTTTTAACTAAGTTACTAATAAATTGTGAATTAGGAAAAATATAATGATGGGATATTTATAATGGTTATAAATAACCCAAATTTTTTTTGGGTTGTTACTAATGTTGTGTGGTTATCTAATTTTTAAAATAAATAGTGGTTCTAGTTAGCCTTTTTTTTGTTGGCTATATATAACCAAAGAACTATATTAAAAATTAAAAATGCTAAAAGATTTTATTTTTTTGAGATTTTTGATAGTCATAATTCAACCAAAATTTAAGAAAATTGCTAGATTTCTAATACATCATTCAAGTAGGTAGCAAAACATATAAAAGGACGTTGAAAAAAATTATTTAGCTTGTACCTAAATTTGGCTAAATCTTTTTATAGATCATTGCCACTTTGGTTACATCACAAAACTGACCAAACAAAAACATTGGTTTCGATGTTTTTTAAAAATATTTTGAATAAAAAAATGTTGATTCCAATTATTTCATAGATAGAAAACCACTATTTTCAATCATTTCAAAGTAAAAAAACCACATGTTCTAGTTATTTTAGAAACCTAAAAAATTAGGCAATTTTGCATGGAAGGACTAATAAAATACTGACAATCATCAAGATGGTTTTTGAAATTAGTTGAATTAATTTTAAAAATTCACATTCTACCTTGTTTTTGTTAATTGTATATTCTTTGACATTGACATTTTTGTATGAAAAGTCAAAATCGTGTCAACTTGTTATGTGAAATTCATTTTTGAAAAATTTCCCATCAAATTTGAAATGAAAAATGAAAACTAACTAACTTGCCAAATGAAAAGTAGGTCAACCCATCAAAAATACACCATTGAGTGGGAGGGAATTAATATATTTACTTATAGGTGCAAGATCCCGTTGAAGTAGGCATAGAATCTCCCCTCACTCCTATATAATAGGTTTAGGATCCTTCTACTCTCTCTACCTTTGTGATATGCATATTTAGGCTTAATGATAAGGTTCATTGGTGCTTTACAATGGGTATATAGCCCATGGGGTTGGGGACATTCCCCAAAATGTTAGGTCAAACTCAAACACCTCATCTTAGGCCCCTTGTTTGGGGAATACCTCAGCCCTAGTGGGTGAAATCAATAAATGGATGAAGCAAAACATCCAATCATTTGCCAACTAGTAGTGCTTAGTCCAACTAGATGCAATTTTGGGATGTTTAAAAAACTGCATGTTATGAGCAACTTGAAAATAGACCAATTGGTAATGGTAGCTTGTGGCCCACTTATGAATAAGCCTTATAGTGGATAAGGGGAATTATGCATTAAAAGCACCTTTCAAGGTACTTAGAATTCCTTTTTTTTTAAATCTTTTATCGCAATTGTCCTATTTTCAAGCTTCTCATCACAAGTGGGTACATCCTATTTGTATGGCTTATTTATTTTTTCCTATTTTCTGTGCCCTTTTGTTTGAGCAAAGATGCTCACAACATGGTGATTATAATTGAATTAATTGGGGACTTGTGCCTTGACAAGGTTTGTAGGAAGAAAATTGAGTAGTAAAATGAGCCTTTAGGGTGGGGAAAAAAATGGAAGAGTCCATCTATAAGAAAAGAAACTTGTTTATTTGTTTTGTTTTGTTTTGTTTTGTTTGTTGGGTTGAGATCTTCGGGACCAAAGTGCCCCCCTTGTGTACTTGGTATGGTTGGAAAGTCCTTGATGAGTAAGGGTGCACGGAGGTGGTTTCATGGCCTAAGGTGAAAGAGGTGCAAGAGGTGTAGAATATTGAATAATTTTGTTGTTGAAAATTCAATAAAATCAAAACTAAAAATTTAAGAAAAATTGCAATGTTCTTGATATTTTTGGCAAGTTGTCAAAAATATGAGAAGGATTTTATGGAGGTAATTTTTTAATATTTAGACACAAGGTGTAGGAGATATTGAATATTGAATTTTTTTGGTCATTTAATGTTCAACTAAATTACAAAACTCGGTTTTGGTTTTTGGAAGAAGAAATTAGTTGGGTAATGAATTCACATGATGGCATAGGTTACATTATCTTTAGGCTAATGCTGTAGTATCCTTCATTTGAAGTATTCAATAACTTTTGCACCTAATACCTACTTATTTCCCCCCATTAAAATAAGAACATATTAAAGTTATGTGTAATGTTCTCCTTAGTCTCATATCCTATCTTGATTTTGTTCCCTATTTTAGGATATATGCAAAGTCCCTATAACTGGAAACCAGAGATGAAAATAGGGGGTGAATATAAGATTTTAACTTTGATTTTTGGGGGCACACTTGAGGGACTTCTACTAATTTTTAAATTTTTTTTAATGTCTTGAAAAATATTAAAAATTTAAGGGCACACTTGAAGGATTTCTTTGATTTTTTTTCCTGGGCATATTTGAGAAAGCTTTTAGGGTTTGCTCTATGAATTATATAGGATGACTTTTAGAGTTTCTTTTATATGGAACTATATATGTGGACTCTTCCCATTTTGATTTCATTCTCATTTATATTTGTGAAAGCTTCATTTTTTTCTCATTCACTTGTGATCTTTTAATTTTGGTTTTTACCTTAAGAATATTCATATTTTTTAGCTTTTTTGATTTTCAATTGTCATTTTAATTTTTTTGGGGGTTTTTAATTTATTTTTATTTTTCAAGGGATTTCATTTCTCCATAATAACGGCTTCACTAACTCTTTTATTGAAACAACTAGGTGCTCCAAGACTTTTATGAAAATTGTATTGTGCTCTCATGTGTTCATGCGTTCTTAAACATTCTTGGGTTCTCAAAGTTTCAAACGCTTTCATGCTTTTAGAAATCATTTGCAAGTTCACAATGAAACTATGTCCTCTCACAAACTTTTGTGCCTAATTTCAAAAGTCTCACATTCTCACAACCTCATTTAGATTCTTGCACACACAAAACATCTTGATTGAGTTCCTCAAAAAAAAAAAAAAAAAAAAAGTTCTCACACTTGATTTTTTTCTCTTTAGAAACATTCATGTGGGCATGATTCATTCAAATGTCGAAGCATTAAGGTTACTTCACACAATAACCAAACATGAGATGAAACTAATTTTACCACTAATTTTAGTGGAAAAACAAATTTTGATCCATCTTATTTTTCTTCCTACTAAACATTGGCCATAATTAAATTTTTCATCCCCTCATTTCGTGAAACAAATGAATCTCACCCCCTAACTAGCTAGGGAACTTTACAAAGAACTTTATTATCCATGTTTTGCAACTAAGTTACATGTTCAATTATTGCACATTATTTTTATAATTCTAATTTAAGAATTTATTTCCATCAAGGTTTTTTTACATCTATAGATGTAACGATTTGAAAATATCATATGATGGATTTAGCCTAAGAGTTGTGTTGCCCAGTTTTGTTGATACCTTTCAAACCACGTGATGCATGCAATTGGCAGCTCGAAGACCTTGGAAAGGCGGTGCGTACATAACACAAAAAAGTTTTGCAAAAAGTATAACACTTAGTATTTTGCTAGGACACCCCAAAAGTAGTCTAACATGTCGTGAACCTAAAAGGATATAGTTGCCTTGTTGAGGGTCGTGAATGTGCCTTTTTCATATATCTACCTACAAAATATGTGTGTCTACAATTTCCTTATTAGCTACTTGAAATTTTTGTATTCCTTTTTGGAAGATGGGTGTTGTTTCACTTTGGTCCCATGAAAATTGGTACTTAAACAAGCTTGGAAGCCACCTCACTATTGCCGAAATTGTGGAAATTGAGGACTTTGCGAATCTTTCTTGGAGTGCGGGTTCAAAAGCACTCCGTTGATGGCATTCCAAAGTTTCAAACTACCTCACAACATGGATGACACCACCTCCCAAAACATGCAGATCTTGTATCTTTGGAGGCTTATGGGGGGAAGGGGGCATTTGTTTTTCATGTTTGTCTTTAGGTTCAAGTGCAATTTCTCCTTTTTTTTTTTAAAGTCAATAACTTGTATGTTCCAAACGACAAAATAAATTCCTTTTGAGGACCATATGTATGTTAATCTTGACAAGACAACACCTTTTCCCATATATCTTCATGCACAAGTTGTGGGATACTCTTTTTTTTTTCCCCTCTTTTGCAAAACAAGAGAATCCTTTCTCTTCAAGTTGTAGGGCCGACCGACCAATGGTTGGTAACAAAAGCCTAGGCTTTCATCTCACATACGGTGACAAAAACATAGAGCGAAATTTTGAAAGGAAAGAAAGAGGAAAATAAATACAAACATACAAATATATCAATATATGCATGCTCGTAAAAAATTTAAAAAAAAAAAAATTCCTTGAATTACGTTTCTATGAGATTTTGAAAATAAAAAAATTCAGATGTCACCATATTTAGATGTTCGCTCATGTAGGTTGCTGGAACAAAAAAGGGGGGGGGCGGGGGGGGGGGGGCTCTCAAAATAAAAAAATCCTTTGCATCTAGTCAGATTTGGCTCATGATAAACTGGGGGTACTTAATTATTAATTCTGTTTCATATTATTTAGTTGGAGGTGCCTCACAAGTACAAGTTTTTTTTTTGCAATGAGCAAATTCGATTCGTCCATCACAAATTTTTTGAAGTTATGGAGACTCTCCAAAATATAAGACTCTATGAAAAGATGGAGTGCTTTCCCCTTTGGCCCACCAATATAGGTGAGAAGGGGAGGACTTTGGGCAAATCATATCATATATATAAATTCATTACGTCTATCTGTGACGGAGCTCGAGCTCGGGTCCGTCAGGCCGACCGGGCCTGGCTTGGCACTCCTGGCCGGTCAGTCGCCCGCCGTGGGGGGTGCCGGGTCGGGTCCGTCACAGAAGGCCGACTAGGCCCAGCCCGACACCCCCTATGGCTGTGACGGAGTCTGGCGTAACTTTTGTACGGACTGATCGAGCCCGGCCCGGCACTCCCGGCCGGCTAGTCGCCCGCCGTGGGGGGTGCTGGGCCGGGTCCGTCACAGAAGGCCGATCGGGCCTGGCCCGGCACCCCACGGTTGTGACGGAGCTTGGCATAAGAGAGTTGTGTATGTTTAGCGGGGGAGGGTGGCGGTGGCGGGGCGGAAGTCTCACAAGTGAATAGTGAAAGTTGCTTGCTTTGCTCTAGAGGGTAAAAGTTGCTTGGAACTGGGAACGCTGAACAACATGAACCCATAGGGAGAAAGATAATTAAAAAAAACAATAATGAGGTCGACTAGCAACGGATTTCATGGGGGACTTTTCAAAAACAATAAATTTAAAAAATAAAAATAAAAAAATGCTTTGCGCCTTTGTGTGTTTCTCTTTGTTTAAAGAAACCAGGGGACTTCACAGTGTCCAAAGGTCACGGGTACCCACTAATGGGATTAAAGGAAGCTGCTATTGGGAACAAATTGGGAACAGATTGGGAACCCACTGGGAACTTGAAGGGAACATGTTGGGAACAAAGGAAAAATGAAAAAAATCCTCTCCCCCCCCCTCATACACACACACAAAACTTAAAAGAAAAAAAAATCAAGGCACTTTGAGTGCATGCTGAGCCTTCCCATTGGCTGCATGAAATTTCTATTTCCAAAACTGTTTTGTCACCATTTTTGGCCTCAGCTAATACCCCCATTATAAACTTGGGGGTACTTATTTATTGCTAGGCATGGTTGCCAATCTACTTACTTGACAAAATTGAAAAGAAAAACCTATTTAACATGCGCCTTTCCATGGATTACCTCATTTTTTCCTTAATAACTATGTCACTCTTTTCCCCTAGTCACCTACATGACCATGAAAAAGCACATATATCCATGTCATGTAGTAAACTTGAATTTTAGATTCACATAAATAATGATGAACACAAGAGAAGGAGAAAGAGGGGGAGAAAGGTGGGAAGGGCTGATTACCAAATTGATAAACCTTCCATCTCATTACCATTATTCTTACCTCATTCTCACATTTTCAAAGTGAAGCTTCTGTTGAAACTATGAGATTACATTCCAAAAATTCAGAGCTTGTGGTTCTAATGGATCTTGTTGACTTCATCATTCACCAAGATTAGCCAAAGCAGATCTTTTTGAAACTTTCAACAGCTTAAAAGTCAATAGGTTATGTAATCATGCGCAATGATTTGGCACCCGGAGGTAGAAATTGTCCTCACTTGGGGGGGGGGGAAGGTCCTAAGAGCATCTCCAGCGGTGCTCAGTATGTGACACTGCGAAAATATTTTTCACATCCAAGTTTAGTTAGTTATGTACTCTTCTTGCAGCAACCCCACCAATAAAACTGAAACTGGGATAGCAAATAGGTGGCGGACTATTAATAGCAAACCACATGGACCAATGATTATGATGGGCCAATCAGAAACACTGAGCAGCAGTTATATCATATTTATTACACTCATTTCTGCAGGTGCACAGCAGCAGCGCTGCTGAGTCTTTTACCAGCGGTGTCAACCTGCGCAATTATGCTGAGCCAAAACCATTTTCCTCAGTCAAACCGGCATATGTTGGATTTTCTTCATCCATTTGTACTGTGCAGGATCACATACTGAGCACCTCTGGAGATGCTCTAAGTTCTACCTTATGTCCAGATCTGAAGATTTTACCTCGTGACAGGGTAGAATTTTCCTTCTATATTCCTTAATAGTTCAGATCTTCTCTCTTAGTGCACATCTGCCCACACCCAATATGTGGGCCTCTTCCAATGTCTTCCACATGCATTGTGTATGTGTGTGCCTTTACAAATGGCTACTGCATCCAAATGTTATCAAAAGTCTCAACTTCATAATCCAAATTACCATTTACAAGTCAGTCCATTGCTGCTGGTGGACTTGGTCTTATATATGTCTCTTAGAGCAGCTCCATTCATACGCCTTATTTGGGTGGGCCTCTGGCAATTAGGTTTTTTTTTTGGGGGTGAAAAACCATCAAATGATGACACTAGTAACTTATTCTCCTTGTTGGCAAAAAAATTCTTTTTCTTCACCAAATTTTTTTGCCAAATTTCACCCAAACTGCTTTTTTTTTTGAGAGATTGTTGTCGTAGTTGTGTCTAGTTTGAATGGTCCTTTACACAAAAGTGTTGCCAATTAAAGTGAAATATGTATTGGGATGCTCATTATTGTGGTTGCAATACAAATTTTTAAAAAAAAGATTTCTAGCAATGTTTTATTTTGTATCACATCTAGCATAGTGTACTAATTGTTCCCCCATGCCTCTTATAAACAAGAAAAATGGGGCATTATAAGGTGAGAGGCTGTTTAAATGCATCACTTGAGCCAATCATTAAGAGGAGTCATTTTATCAAGTATCTCTTTCACAAGCATTCAACCTTGTGTAAATTTATTGACCCAAACTAATATATTGCAATTTTATTTTAGCCAACATATATTGTGCAAGTCAATTTAGTGATGTCCATGGAATTGTTGTCAAGAGTGTTAGTTTAGGTATGTTGCATTAGTTAAGGTGCTCATATATTATTTTGTGTCATGTGTGGATAGTGATAAGTGTAGGTGCCGATATCGTAAAGCATGATATTGTTTCAAGATGGAATGTAAGTAAATTTGTATGATGTATGCCTATTGTTTGATGAGGCTGCAATCAATGTGTCGTGAATTGATGTGAATGTAGGGCATGACTTTACTTAAATACATGATCAACTTTGTGTTCATGATTTGTGCCTTGGTTTTGCACTCCATGTGTTGAATGCAAAATGTGGGTTATTTGCTAAATATCTTGTTTATGCTTTTGGATTTGGCACCCTGACTGTGGAGCCCAAAGTAAAAAATTCCTTTGTTTGTTATGGTAATAAGGTTATCTTTAAAAATCACCTTGGGTTTTGCTTGCCATTGGGCTTGTCATTGCCATCTCATGTTGAGTTTTGAGCTGTTGTTAAAATTGAGATACATGAGACCAACATCAAAAGACTGCATGAAATTCACAATGAAAAAGTTCTCACTCCAACAACCCCTCTTTCACCCATTCCACCCTTCTCTTGCAATGAAACACAATTGAATTAAACACATAAAGCACTACCAACCTTGTCGTGACCTCCCCTTCACAACACACAACCCTCTAGTAACCTAGTTTGAGTGCTCTCTCTCTCTCTCTCTCTTGCAATGCAACAACTTCTCAACAAAAAGAATTGAACATGAAAGCAAGGTACAGTCAAGGAATTGGACACACACAACTACACTCATAGCATGTGCAACACAAATTGCACAAAAATCCAAGCCCAAATTGAGCTTAAAAAGAGAGAGATAGTTTGAGAAGAGAGAGCTCTTTCCATGGCTGCTGAAAAAAAAAGAATGCTACTTGGGCCTCTTCCAAAGATCAAGAAGTGCATGTATGTTGCACAAGTTTGGGATGGGCATGCTAACTTGGAACCAAACTAGTTTGAGCCAGACCTATGGCACAAAAATGTAGTTGGGTCTGCATTGGATCCATGTGTAAAATTCTCAAGCCAACTTGGTCATTTCGACCTGTGTTTCACCAATGCTCGGTTTGTGGGCTGTTCAATATGTATTGAGTTTTTTTCTTTGGAGGGTGGGAGAGGAGGGATTGTTGGTCAGCGAAACCATGAGCTCAGGCACAAATCTCAAATCTACAAAATGCTGGATTCTCCCTTTGTTGACCACTCATTGGTGACAGACCCCTCTTTTTCTATTGTGGTTTCCTTTCCTAAATAAGAAGCTTTTGCAAGAATCAAGTCCCTCTTCTCACCCCCAAGAAAAAAACACAAAAAAGAAAAGAAAAATCCTTTTGCAATAGGAAACCACCCTTTTGCTTTGTTTTTGCTTTGCTTGAAAAGCCCTTTGCTTTGTTTTGCTTTCCTTGAAAAGCCCTTTGCTCTGTTTTGGGTAGGAAATAATAATGGAAGCTAGAATATTTTGGAGGGCCTTGCTTGGCCAATCCCCATTAGAGCATCTCCAGCGGTGCCCAGTATGTGACCCTGCAAAAATAATTTTCACATCCAAGTTTAGTTATGTACTCTTTTGCAAGCCCACTCGTAAAATTGGAACTTGGACAGCAAATACGTGGGGGACTACTAATAGCAAACCACCTGGACCAATCATTATGATGAGCCAATCAGAAACACTAAGCAGCAATTAGATCATATTATTATTTCTACAGGTGCACAGCGCCTTTCACCCCAGCGTAAAATGATCGCCAAGTTTTGATGGCAGGCCTACATTAGTACCTTTTTGAAGTCAGGGGCATCCTGCCCAAGAGTGAAATGTGTGCATGTGAGTGAAAAAAGGGTAATTTCAGTAACCACAATTCAATCAAAATTTAAGACCATTTCCATATTTCTTTACATGTGGTTCAAACATGTAACCAAAAATATTAAATTCAAACTAAATTATATTTAGCTTGTAGTGGAATCTGGACAAAATTTTTATGTAGCATTAATGTATTATTGTCATATTGACCACAACATGAATTTTACAAAACAATACATTGCATGATCATGGTCACATTAACACTCTCACCCTATGCCATATGAGAGACATTAGTATCATGTTGCCAGACATGATGGAAATGTCATGTCATGTCATCATGCATCAATGATATAATCCTCACCTTTAAAAGTTACCCTGTGAACCATCCAAACCAGAAAAATATTCACCCCCTCCTTGTCCTATAAAGGCCAATTCCTTCCATTTAGAAACCTCTCTAAGAAAATAAAAAATAAAATTGATTCTCGCTTGCTTAAATTTCCACTTTATATCCTTCTACCACCTGACTTCATCCCACCTCACCCACCTTTGAAAAGAGAAAACTTACACCTAAGTTCGCAACCTTACCCATTAAGCTTACTTTTTATTTATTCTCCACCCCTATACTCCATGAGAAGGAATTCACAACAATACCTCTGTAGGAGAAGAAGACGACTCCTCAACAAGAGGAGAAGACACAGCAAAAATATCATCCAAAAGAGAAGGAGATCATCATGAAGAAACGAAGATCATCTATGTACAAAAATGCATCACCAAACACCCAACTCTCTTGATGATGAAGAAAAGACACTAGAACAAGTTGAGAAGAAGTTGATCTAATAGATGATGATTTGATGGATGGATGATGAAGAACAAGACTGTAGTGAAGTTGATTTTTTTTCAGGCTAAATATAATAGCCAATTGGCTCTTTTTTTTCCCCTCAAACTGGTTACAAATATATATGTTGTACTGGTTTTCTAGTAGCCAGATTTCAACTAAATTCTTTGAAAAATAGCATGTAACCAAAATTGTGAAGGATTCTTTAAAAACTTTGCTTTCATACCTGATCAATAGCCAAATTTGGCTAAATCTTCTTGTGGGTGATGACTAGTTTGGCTACATCACAAAATTGAAAGAGAGAAAAATCCCTCACTGTAGAGGAAGAGAACTTAAATAGCTATGTACATTAAAAAAACAATTGTCAAAAATTAAAACACTGAAGAGAAGAAGCTGCTGTGATGAATGGTGATATCCATGATTTGATCATCAAAATTGTTCCTCCCCCCTCAAAAGAACACTGATGTGATGGATGATTTGATGCTGATGTAATGATAGTGGAAGAAGTTTTGTCTCTGGGAAGCTCAGTAAGCTCAGAAGCTAGATTCTCTTTTCTTTCTTTGTGCCATGATGATGATGATGATGATGAAGATGGTGATGAGGATCTCTCTAGACTCTCCACAACTCTTTCTGATCTACTAAATCCTGTTGCACCAGTGCAGCAGCAGGAGTGGACTTTGTAGAAGCAGAGAGAGGAAGAAAGAGGACTCAGAGCAGCCTTCTTTTTTCTGGCTACATACATATAGCCAAAAAAGCTATAGGCTACTACAAATTAAAAGTTGTAAGATGATGTGCTTTTGAGATTTTCAATAGCCCTAATGCAAAGAAAATTCAGAATTTTTTTCAGATTTCTACACATGGTTCAAGTAGGTAGCCAAAAATATAGAAGGATTCTCTTAGGAAATTCTTGGGAAATTCTTTCATATTTAGCTTATAGCCAAATCTTGCTACATCTTCCTGGGTAAAACCATTGTGCCGAGGCTTTACCAGAATTCGGGCATCCCTGGGTGCCTTGTGGGGGCTCTTATTAGCCTCCACCCCACACGGGCTTTACCCTACACTTTCTTATGCCTCATCCAGTTTCCAAACAACCCTTTAAACAACAAGCCGCTTCTCTTGTGTCATAGAATTACACTCTCCTCCTGAGTCCTGTGAAGGCTCCTACCCCATTGCAACAAGGCTCCCTTTAGTTGTTTTGTAGTGGATAGGTATTTATTTCATTTTGTTGATGTTTGTTCTTTGCTTCTTCTTTTTTTTTTGATTTTTTACTCCCTCTAAAATTCTATACCCCCTCCCCCTCCCCACCACACACACACATACACACACACGTTGGTTCCATTTTTTTTTCCTTTTTCTAGGAAAAAAAAGCTTCATGTGTGGTCAACCCAAAACCCGGCGCCGCGAAAGCAAACACGCAAGGTACTACAGCTCTATGAGAGAGAGAGAGAGAGAGAGAGCAAACAAGCAAGCAACTTGGTCGCAAACAAACAAACAACTTAGTCGGAAACAAGTGAGGAATTTGGAGAGAGGTCGCAAACAAAGCAAGGAACTTAGTCGCAAACAAGCTAGCAACTTGGTTGCAAACAAGCTTGCAACTTGGTCGCAAGCAAGCGAGCAACTTAGTCGGAAACAATTAGAGAGGAATTTGGAGAAAGGTCGCAAACAAAGCAAGGTTCACTTGGTCGCAAACAAGCTAGCAACTTAGTCGCAAACAAGCTAGCAACTTGGTCGCAAACAAGCGAGCAACTTAGTCGGAAACAATTAGAGAGGAATTTGGAGAGAGGTCGCAAACAAAGCAAGGTTCACTTGGTCGCAAACAAGCGAACAACTTGTTCGGAAACAATTAGAGCGGAATTTCGAGAGAGGTCGCAAACAAAGCAAGGAACTTGGTCGCAACCAAAGCAAGGAACTAATTGGTCGCAAACAAGCTAGCAACTTGGTTGCAAATAAGCTAGTAACTTGGTCGGAAACAAGGGAGGAATTTCGAGAGAGGTCGCAACCAAAGCAAGCAACTAATTGGTCGCAAACAAGCTAGCAACTTGGTTGCAAACAAACAAGCAAGCAACTTGGTCGGAAACAAGCGCGGACTCAATCTCGGGACTAGAGGTCATTGCAATCTGTGGACAAAATCCGGATTTTACCAGCAGTTCTTTGAGCTTCAGCGCTGGTGGATTTCTAATTCTGAATTCTGTGGCCTCAGAAGATTCATCTTGTGCAATCGAGAAGAAGAGCCGCGCGCGGTGGTCGAGGAGGGGAAAGATTTTTGATTAGGGAGCTGTTGATTCCAAGCTTTGAAGGCTTCTTCAAATATTGTGTTGTTTGTGGATGGACCATGGCACTTCCCTGTTGTGATTCTAGTACTTAGGACTTATGGATCTGATCAAATTTCTGTTTCTGAATCCTACTCTGCTTGTCGTCAGCGAGCGAAGAAGAAGAAGAAGAAGAATCAGCAGCATCA
>Ga0209208_10001066_pt1 | contig 38134 bp, 32 predicted proteins | sample S1TSphfallax_3_FD_187694 | JGI IMG/M metagenome (GOLD analysis project Ga0209208, IMG submission 187694) | Host-associated microbial communities from peat moss isolated from Minnesota, USA - S1T2_Fd - Sphagnum fallax MG (SPAdes) (version 2) | ecosystem: Host-associated > Plants > Peat moss >... | reverse complement strand
ATTGAATTTAGGAGATTATTGTCTTTTGTTACTATAGGTAGACCGTTTTGAGAATCAACAAACAAGCACCACCTCCTCTTACATGGCACATTTTTCAAATAATTGTGTGTGTGTGTGTGTGTTTTCCCATATTGTGAGTATTATGTTATGAATCAAATTCATGACCACTAGTTGTGTAGTGATGTATTTATGCCATAACAATGCATTTGAAAGTTAGGGAAAATTTTCAAATCCCACCAATTGTAGACAATTTGATTGATGATGATTTGGGAGTTTTTTTTTTAATTAGCTTCATTTATTTTCAACATGAAAAAATAATTGTTTGGTGTTCTAGAATCTTTCCAATCTTTCTTTTAAAAACACGATAAAAGAAAACCCAATAGCATGTTATCCTTAATGTTAAACCCTAGGTTTTAAAGCCTTTGTTTTGTATCTTCTTTTATTGGCCATGAACGAATTATGGTTATTATTGAGGGCTATGATAAGATATATATATATACTTTTGAAATGTTATCATCGTTTAAATTCAATGGCAAAATTTCAAGGTGACATGACAAACCAAGGAATTGATGAGGACTATAACATGGATATTTTTCAACAAATTGCTAGTATAAGAAAATCAACAAAAGAACTTGCAAGTAATTGTTGATTTTCATAGAATACCAAGTGGATTTCAAGGATATCAAAATATCATTTTCAATGGTGGGAGAAGCATGAATCCATGTTTCTTCCAATAACTTTTTTTAGTTCACCAAAAACTAAGCATTGGTTGATCTCAATTTGAGATGGAAAATATTTTTCTTTCAACCAACATTCTTATTAATTTGAAAAGAAACCATTTACAAATTCACAATTTACAAAAGTTGATATTTTTTAAACCAATAATGACCAAATGATCTTAAGGTTTGTTATAAATTATTTTATAATTCAATGGAGTTAATTGAAAAGGATGTACATTAACAAGTGGGGTTTGAAGAGTTTGAAGGTTCATTTCAATGGCATGAAAATGTGGACATATGAAACTTTGGAAATAAAAATCACTTTGCATTTTCATCATTTAAAAAAATTACTTTTCTAATTTTTTTACAAATTTTGTAAGCTTTCACAAATATAATTTTATAGGAAAAAAAATTGAACATTGATATCCAACTTGTGAGAATTGCATTTTGAAAACCAAATTTGTGAAAATCAACATTTTGAAAACCAATTGAACATTTTTTTTTCCCAAAAAATTGATAGCCTAGTTAGTTCTTTTAGGTTTTGAAATTATTAAAAAAATGAATTGAAAAAAACCAACTTGATTATTAAAAACATGTCTAAGAACTAAAACAAATGGCTTTTTGAAAAATTGGGAACCACCCAACATGGTCAAGACTCAAAACCATAAAGGAAATTTGAAATCACAATTATGATTCACAAATAACCACACAACAAAAATGACACAAAGACCTAACTCATTGAATTAATTCCTAAAACCTAGACCCTCTATTCACGATGAAAAATGAAACAACCAAAACAACAAGTACAATTTGTGATGACTTATGAATAACAAAAATATTAAACCTTAAATCCAGAAATAATAATTAAAAAGATGTAAAAACTTAAAAGCACTTGGAATCCTACTTTTAACAATTTGATGGATTATCATATGGTAAGATTCTACTTGCTACCCTTTCTAAGGCTTTCATATCACACATTGGTGGTCCATTATTGTGAACATCTTGGTATTTACAAATGCTAGATGTAAATTATTATTGCCCCAAGTTAATGGATGGGCATGTGTAGATTTTGGGTGCACCCATCCAATTGATGGGTTGTTTTGAAGTCTACCCATCTACTTGTTGGGTTCTTCTCAAAATAGCAAAATTGGGCAACTAATTTGATCATGCCCATTATTGTTTTATTTTTTTTGGGTTGCCACTTGCCTTTTTGTACCATGAGGTTTCATACCATTATGAAATGTAAAACAAATTCATATGATTAATTTTTTAAATGATTTTTTTTTATAAACATACAAATAATTAACTTCAATTCCTTTAAATCTTATTAAAATGAGATTAAATTTTATTTTTTTTGAAAGATCATGCAAGAATTGATAAAAATAAAACAAATCAATTTAAAAATATATTCAGATTAATTTTTTTTTCTGAGATATATATTTTTAAAATTAATTTAATGTTACTTTTAAAAAATCAATAAGGCTTTGATGAAGATTTAATATAAAAAACCATAATGAAATTAAATTTTAATCATTTAATTTGTTTATATTGTTGTTGTTTTTTATGTTATAAAATTTTATAATTGCCCTAAGATAGTAGACACACATATATGATTTTAGGTTTTAACAAGCATGTATAGGGCAAACACAACTTTGATGATTTAACAACTTTTTTCAATTTTAAACTTTGTGTATTATAGAAGTTGAATGTATTTCCTTTTAATAAGTGGATTTCATTATTCTTTTACATATCACAACTTTCCTAAATTCATTTGGGAAATGACAAGGAGGTCCCATTTCCCCCATCCATGCCAAAACCTTAACTACAATGTTGAGATTTTGGTTATTAAGTCTTGGGTCATCATCTCCTAAAACTTGACAATTAGGACTTTTATTTTTATTTTTTTGTACAATTGAATTTCAATTGCCATAAGGACCAAGACCCAAGTCTAACCAATATCCCTATCCCTCAAAATTATGTGGTTACCAGATTTTAACTACCATTGGGTAAAAATTTTACCCTTACAAAAAAAAATTGTTTTGGCCTAGGTTGACCTAAAGCAACATGATATTAGGTTATGTGAACATCAAAATTAATGCAATTAACATGATGTGACAAGGCCAATTTTGATAATATAACCATGAAAAACATGTCATGTGGCTTATGATCTTGCATGTGTGAAGGTCAAAGACCATGTGTTATAGCCCCACAAGGTCCACTAGTTATTCTTCTTCCATTTATACATCCTTTAAGTTTGTTCAACTTGTTCCCATAAATGTTGTAGATATTTGGTAGGAAAGTTTTACAAATAAGATTTCAAGGACATGTTTACAAAATATCAAACCCTATCTTCAAGGGGTTGGGAAGAATGAGGGATGACATCTTTTTTACATCATTTGGATGATGGATTTATGGGAAAAAAATTTGTATTATCACCCTTCAACCTCATTGCATGCTTAAAGTTGCATGAATATATGCACATCCTTTTCATTTTTCCAATCTTCCACCATCCTTGGCACTAGAAATGCATATACATGAAAGGATAAGAAGACATGTTGATAAAGACGTTGATTGAAAATAGATTGAGGATTATAATCATTCAATGATGATGGTGGGAAAAAATAAACAACAAAGTTTTTTCACGATTCATAGAAAGTGGCAATATTCATTAGAGTTAACATATCAATAAATTAAGAATTTTCACATTTGTGGTGGTAAAGGTTTGTGGTGAAAGTTTGATGCCACAATAAGGTCATCTTATATAGTCATTTGTTTCATTTGTTTTGATGGATATTAGGAGTTGTTGTTAATATTTAATTTTTTACATCTAATTTTTTTTTGAAAAGAATTTATAATTTTGATCTTCTTTTTAGCCATAGATAGTGTGTGATAATTTACAATGTTGGGGTAGACATTGCATGCTTCTTGTCACAAAATAGATTAAATCATTTATAAAAAAAATTGCAATTACTAACTACTCAAGCATTGCAAGAATAAGTGTGAACTCTCATGAATATACACATTCATATATACACATTGTTCTCTTTGTGCCATATTTTTCACATTATGTGAGATTTAAAGTTACGTCAAGATTAGCATGAAACATTTGTGGCAACTTTCATTTTCATATATCTCAAGGTGTAGGGTGTGCATGTACATTCCTTCAAGCCACATGATTTCTTAAAGAACCATTGTGATGAAACTTTATATCATTGACATGTCATGCATTTGTTAAAATTAAGGTATTAAAGTGGGACCACTTACACCTATTTGTTCACAAAATTATCACATTAATTAATTTATTGATCAATGATTGCAATGATGTTTCTTATGATCATAGTTGCACTTAACACTTTTTCTTGGAGCAAATGACTAACATTTAGATAAATTTCAAAGTTTTGTTACACATATTTCGCAATGGATTGTCTTTCCAAATATTTATAGTTATATCTTTATCACATTGTTTTGTAAAAGAATAGCAAAAGGAATGTAAAATGAAACAAAAATTTCAAGAATGAAAGCAATGATGTTCCTTGACCAATTTAATCAAAAACATAACGTGCAAGAAAATGACATGTCCAATTTCAAGTGGCTATACAACAAACATGAATTCTCAAAATCAACAAGCATCAATTCATCAATCAATTCATCATGTTCAATGAACTTTTTTTTATTAATTGAAAAATTGTGTCACAAGTTTGGTTTTTGATCTCCCAAGCATTCAATGCCATATTTGTACCCACCCATTCTCATGCTTCTACAAAATCCCACTAAGATGATGAACATTTTTCAAACAAACATGTTAAAATGTGGAATCTACTTGCACACAAATAACATTAAACTTATTTTCTAGTTTCATCATCTCTAATAAATAAGTGTAAGATAGTCATTTATTTCAATTTTTGCAAAATGCAATCATCATGATAATGTTATTTTCCATTAAATCCCAAACCTTTATCAACTAAACTTTCAACTAAATCAAAATACAAATTAAAAATGTAAGAAGAAATTGTTAAGGGGACATCAAATTTCAATTTCTTCAACAATGCAAGAACACAATGTAGGTCTTCAACAAAATAACTAGTTTTTTTTGCTTGCAAAGCTCAATAATGTCTCTTTAAACACATAAACATCATTTTGAGCTTCAAATCTAGACAATTATGTTTTTTCATGCAATTGACATTTTTTTTCATGCCAAAAATCTAACCACAATTGGTGCACCAATGGTCATTACTTCAATGCCACATGCAAGTTAATTCGTCTAGCTTTTAAATGTTTTCCATGATTTGCCCATTTGTTGCATTTTTGTTGAAAGGCACACATTACTTTGACCAAATGGTTAGAGTATGTTGTGTTGCACACCTGAAGCTTCATCAAATGACATAATATGGGTGTAGCTCTTCCAAAACTCCTATGCACATTGCCACATAGATTAAACTTCAAATGACAACTAGTATAATTGCATGTAGTTGCATTTTGCAACTACATGAATATAAATGGATGAAATCGTATAACAAACTCATATGCACTTGTCAAATGCATTATGTCATATGTAAATGAAGTCGGTGCAACTTGTCTTAGGTAACTAATGAAAATTCCAGTTTCATTTGTCGCTTGTAATTAAAAATCAGTTACAAACATCAATTGCAAAACATAATTTTTTCTCTAGTGCTAAATGATGTGTAATGCACATTGTGTGTGTTGTTGTTGCATCACTAAGGGGCTAGTGTTTGCCATTACAACATGTCATAACACAAATTGAAAAGGATCATGATTTGCAACCTTAAACCTGAAAGCCTATGAACAATCAAATTCAAGTCGTCAAAGTCTACAATGTACAAGCTTCAACGACAACAAAAATACGCACAATTGCTCATGAATTTGTGTTGAGTCACAAATCATGAGTGTGATTTGTAGGTTCACAAATAATAAGTGTGATTGGTAAGTTCTTTTCCATCTTACGACTTGTTTTTGCTACAACTGTGAATTGGAGTGATCAATTCAAAATCCACAATACTAATCTAAAAACTTGCAAGCAAATGCAACATTCATGAGAGGCTCCAATTAAGTGAACAACACCTCTAACGAAAACATTTGTTGGTGAAGGCTTGCATTGAAAGGGAAGAAGAAGTGAAGACAAATTGCTTTAGACTTAAAGCTTAAGAGACAAATTAGCATTCTAATCTTATGTTAAGGAATATATCAACTACATTTTGAAAAAAACACAAGGACAATCTTTCATGTTGAGCACTTCATTCAGCCTAGTGCCCCATTTGAGTCCCTCAATGACCCTTGGTGTGCAGGTTGTAGTCCTTCGCCTCCACAACCTTACACTACTGTATGCCCTCATAGTGGGTACTTCCCTGTATTGTTGGCAACTTAATATCTAATAGCATGACAAAGAACCCAAAAGCATTATTATGAATAATAACACTTTTGCCACAAAGCTGCACTGGTAATGGCACACTGGTGATCACACAATGACAATCAGACCAAAAAGAAACTTAAAAAAGACATTTTAAAGGGCTCTATAGCAACAAAGAAGTGATCGATCGTTGTGACATACAGAATACATCATATTCTCACACCTCTATTTCATTTTCTTTGTGCAGCCCAAGACAGAGAAGTTTACATTCTTAGACTCAATATATTAGAATCAACATTTCCTAAAATTCAAGATATCAACTTTCCAAAACTTCTTGAATTATTTCATCTTGATTTGGAGATTGGCAGCACACCAGTCTTAACCCTGACCTTGATTTTGCTGAATTATGGCTCTCTTGGTAGGCTACCAGGTTTAATGACAAAACACCTGCAGCTCTCTATGGCCCATAAGTGGTTTAACAGAGACAAAGCAGTTGTGACAATCGGTAACTGTAAGAGTGACTTACAACCTAAATAAATCCTACTTAGCCCAGTTCTTGTGAAAGATGCACAACTATTTTATTTCTCGCAGGTGAATGTGTTGTCAACTACATGTATAATCATGGATTTGCAAAATAGTGCACATTGACCTGAGCACAGGCAGACAATGTGATACACATTCAAAAACTCCTTGCTTACTAAGTTGCAAAAACAAACTGTCAAATATTACAATAGCATGGTAGTTACTCATCAGCACCTCTTCAGTGACTCCACATAAGTCCCAACTTCTCAAAACTATAGATTTGGTAAAGTTGCTGATATGTGTACATGCGGCATTTGACAGAAAAATCTGTGAGACCCAACTGCACAACCAACTACCATTTGTCCCCACAAAAACTCAGCCTTCTTCTTGGCCAACTTCAGCCCGTCGGGGCCTCCGCTCTACCTTTGACAATGAAGATTGGGTGTCACTCACAGCCACATCACTAGGGGTTCCATCACTCTCTAGTGCCACATCACTCTCTAGTGCTGCAGGTTGTTCTTGAGCTGAAAGAGCCTCAAGCCTTGCTCGTTCCTGCTGAGCTTTCTCCTTAAATGCCTCCAACCTGTGCTCAAAAAAATTGACATAGTCACTAATCAAAGTCATGTCCAAAAAAAAATCTAACACAATGACCAGAACCCTTGGTGTAACCATAACCTCTCAGGAGTACACTCAGAATCTGTACTGACAGTTTCACAGGGTGGTGACAAGGAAACTATAATCAAATGATGTGGGCTGCTAGAAATCATCAACAAATGTGTAAAAATGAAGTTCAGAAACTCTATAACCAAAAGAAGCAGGTTCTCACTTGGCAGCTGGTGAATCATCAACAAACGGACGCTGCAACTTGGGGTTCTTGCTTGGATCCCTTTTGAGAATGTAGATCAAGAAAAGTGCATGGTCAATTAGTGTAATTGGCTGTGTCACTGCACCCAACAACAGTAATCACTTCACCAAAGAGAGGAATGACCCTTACTGAATGAGATCTTACTGCTCAGATTCAATGATTGTTGTCGGGCAACAGATTTTACATTTCAGTTTTCAAAATAATGCGTACCCATTTGAAGAATAAGAGCTGGCACAACTGCCATGTAGGCATGGATAGCAACTGTCATTGCAGCACCCTGGTAAAGAATCATAGAACAAACAATCAGCAGGGACTCAGAGAGTGGACTTAAAAAATAAAGCAGATATGCTAATGTTACCTTAGTGCCACAACTGATGCAGCGAGATGCACAAGTATTCCAGTTGAATGCCCAAGGCCTAAGATCCAAGCAATTCAAAAGGAACAGATGATAGTAATTACCAGACCAAAGTTCTTCAAGAGCTTCTTGAGCTCAGACATATCATAATCCTTATGAGTCATTTCTGTCTCTACAGCTGGGCCTCTGCACACCACAAGATCATGTTCAGGACCTGTACTTTACACACTCAATTCCAGAATTCCAAGAAAACTTCTAACTTAAATTTCAGTGAACAAATAACACCTGGGACAATAATGATCATTTCAACATCCCTGCACTGTAGTCTACAATCTGAATTCCCGAATCATGCAGAGCAGATGTATCTTATATGCCTTGGGCATCCTACAACAAGAGTTAGATCATTTACTAGAAACCCAACAGTCAAAACCCATGTCAAACAGAGGTGTTCCAAGAAGCTTTCAGGTGTAGCATAATCTTACCTTCAAACATTGAAAAAGAGTGTACTGCCCAAATAACAACTGCCAACTACTAGCAACAAACTTATGCAGGGTCCACCTCCAAGTACACTTAGTGTCACTTAGGGCCACTTAGTGTCCTCAACCTAGCCTCTCAGTTTTGGTAAAAATCATCAGGATTATCTTAACCTTTCCATTGCATCTCACAATTGCCCAGAAGCTTGTACCCTCTGATTGCATTTGATTAATCTCCTCACAGTTTGCTGCCAATTTTCGAAACTTATCCATGCTAATTCCAGGTCTCTGAAAAATTAAGCTTACTTAACCATCAAACTATCGAACAGGTACTTGGGTGGTTGACAAGTTGGAAACCATGTTGACATCCATTGAAATATGGATCACAATTGCAAGATCCAAGTCAACTGAAGATAAGAAATTTTGAACTGAAGAGAAGCTCTGACATAAACTAGTCCACTTCAGTCCTTCGAATTAGATGGATTTCTTCAAACAAAAACTTTGAGGCACTAAAATCCTCTTATCCCAAACTCTCCATATGTCTTTGAGGTGATAAGCAGGTCCAAGAATTGCAAAAAACCCTCACACCAAAACATGAATATCTCCATGAAAGCTTTGGTGTGTAGCATTACTGTAAGTCTGTTAATACCTCATGTTCAAAGACTAGGCATTTGGACCAAGCAGCAGCATTTATATAGTATTGTTGAAAACCACTTCTGTTTGATACTCAGAACATCTCAATCAGATAGTTCCAAATCTTCATGCTAAGAATGATCACAGAAAAAAAAATATAAGACAAAACAAAAAAACAACAATGGACCATCCAATATGGTAAATGCACACATTTGCTGGATCAAATTTTCAAGCATTCCATAGCCCACAATACAGTACTCCTCAAGAGGGAAGAATACTGGATCAAGGGCCCCTTTTACCAGGCTCCAACTCATTACAACTACTTCAGTTATGGTTTCTAGGGACTGTGTATCAAGGATACCAAAGACAAGGGTACCAAAGGCCAACTGATTCCTGATTCACACACAAAAAAAATAGAAAAGAAAATCATCCCTTCCTGCAACCACAGAATCTGGATCTGACATTGGAAGAATTTCAAAACCCTAATTTTAAACATCTATTTTTAAGAAAAGTGTTTTCTTGATTTGTAGCTGAAACTTTGGCACTTGCATTTTTCTAGGATTATTTTTCCACAATGAGGAGGAGAGAGCGGGCTTACGTTGCGGATGGGACCTTGACTTTGACAGAATGCTTAGCATCTCCGTATTTGGAAATCCGATACGCGATGTAACCCAGTGCGGCGAAGAGCACGATCTGCGTCAGGGCGTATACCACACGGATGATGAGCAAGTTTTGAGGCTTGTCGTAGTCAAACTTCACCGCTTTCATCCCTATCAGTAGCGCTGGTCCCACTAGCATCTTCCATGGAAACACCATCTCTCTGTCTCTGTCTCCCTCTCTCGGGATGTTACTCTTCTCCTGTCTATCGAGAAAATCTTCCTCAAGAGTCTTCTTCCAGTTTCTATCGAGGAAAGACCTAATCCAGCAAAAAAATTACTGCCAGATTTTTTCTCCACTGCATAGACGAAGACCAAAGAGAGGCAGTACCACCACCCTCCAAAAGCAATCACAACCACGTGAAAAAATTCCTCGCAAAAAAGTGAAACAAGAGTTTCTTGACCGTTGAACAAGAATATAGCGAAAAAAGAAAAGAAAAGAAAAGCAGAGAGAGATCCGATCCGACAAAAAAAAAGCCTCGGCAGAAAGAACAAACGACAATATACGCCCCCACAAAACTCCAAGCTTGGTTTCAATTTCTCGCTTTCTCTTCTTCCTCTTCTTCTTCTTCGTCTTCTTCTTCTGCTTCGACGGGGCCAAAAAAAACCAAAGTTGGGTACAAGACCCTCGCTCTCAAAAGGAAGAGACCCGACGATCACCTTCTCTACGTTTGATACCCACAAAAAGGCGGAAGAGAGAAACCGGAGCAGATTGTGGAAACAAGCGGCAGCTGGCAACCGCGAGAGAACAGATTGAGGAGATGCGCTGCAACCCACGATGAATCCTGCACGGCGCCGGAAACAGACCTGGAAGGGACGGAAACGGCTGTACTGGTAAGCGTGTCCCTTGCCCGGGCAGCTTCTCTAAGGACGAAAGAAGAATTAGGGTTACCCAATTAGGGTTACAGAACGAGCCTCTTACGGCCTGTTCCACCCTGGAACGCATCATCGACGAATGAAGTTTGTTCATATTCTTTGTAACTAATTTATATTTTTACTTTGCAACTTTCTATCCACATCCGTTTCCTTCACAAATGCCCATGAGCAAACCCCTAACACTTGCAATGGCTTTTCATTCATTTATCGATGAATGAAATTTATTGATGTATGGTGTTTACTAACTTGCAACTAATGCATTACCCAATTAAATATCTAGCGACTAATGGATTTTGCCAATGGTACCATGTTAAAATTTGAATTCAATTAGTGCAATTTCTAAATTGCAACTCATCAATTTGTTGATAGAACTATTTTGCAATTAATGTTCATTTATATGAATGTTTGTTATTATTTTTCATCTATTAGAATTGATAGTAATAATTTTGAATTTTGCATTGTTAAACACATTGCATAAGTCTATTACATAATTAATGACAAATATCTTGTTCCAATAATATAATTGCATGTATTAATATTCAATGTTGAAAAATACAATATTCATATGAACATTTTTTTTATGATCCATGGTCCTTTCCAATGGGATGTATTTTATTTATACTTCTAATGAAGCTAAAAACATTGTTAAAACTATTGTTATTAAATATCGTATCTAATATCTATTGTTAGATATAATGCTAAGAGGTTTACCTTGTCGTCTGTATTCAAAAGTTGGGTTATATTTTCATAGTTGCCAAATGTGAAATGATGTTTGCACATTTGCATTGTGAAAATAATCTTATTGCAATATGAAAAGTAGTTTAATATTCATATTGAAAATCTAAGTAAGAGTCTTATGCAAATACAATGTAAGTAACAAACAATGTGCATATAATGGCATCATTAATTCATCATTCAAATGTAATATAATTAAACAACACATGCCAAAACCATACAATGATTAAACTCCAAGCTTTACATACAAACAACCATTTAAATTCAAAATAAAGTGTCATAAACAAAATTAGAATACATTGGTTTTAAGTTTGTTCACATGTAGATGTAAACTTGCTTTCATCTTTGTTGTTTTAGCATAAAAGTCTATTGAAATGGAATGCTTTGGGACTTGTTCTATCAAAGTTCATAATCAATAAATCATTATAGTTGCACAAGAACTAAGAAATTGGCAACATAATATTCTTATACGCACAATAATAATGAATGATATTACAAATGCATAAAACAACATGGGTGTTGAGCTTGGATATTTCTATTCATTACATTCAAAAATGAAAAACTCTTGTAATTTCACAAACTCGTTAAATTATTACTTTTTGATGGTTTCAATTAATTTTAAGAATATATATATATTCAAACAAATAAATTAACAACAAAAAAAAACTACTTTCACTTCATTTTATCTATTTTTAATCTTCTTTAATGGGTTGCAAGCATGACATCAAATAATCAACACAAGTTGTTAGCAATCATGATCTTAAATCACACTATTACAACAATTAATATGTTACAAAATTTTACTTTATGAACAATATTTTTTGTTAGGTCCTTACTTAAGTCACTTTTCACTTTAACCATCAAGAGTTGTGAAAAAAATGTATAATTTTTTGATTGACCAAGATCATGCAAGTATTACGTATAATCATAACATGTTTTCGTTCACTTCTACTCACTAAATATGTGTTAAGATAAATGTTGTTCATACTAACAACAAAGATGAACTTTTCAAATTTAAATATTTCATTTTTTATTTGCTTGTGTAATACATTATTGATTAAGGCGACTTTTGAATTTAGCCATGAAGCCATAAAAGAAAGTACGGATGTGTAAGTTCTTGGTGCACCCATCTAATGAAATGATTTACCCAAGATTATTATAGTTGCCTTTCTTTCATTTTTATTCCCAAGACATGTGCCAAGAAAGAGCTTTGTTCATATTTGTAACAATTAATGAGTCCTTGTATATATTTAAGCTTCTTTGCCAAATAGCTATTTTCATTTTATGTGTGGTAATTCCTTTGTTGCAAGCCATCTTCACATGGAACACAACAACTTATAAATAACATGGGCTACATTCCAAATCAAATAATAAACACAAATTGTTGATTATTATAATCTCAAGTCAATGTATATTATTATTGCATGTATTGGTATGTTATTGAACTTTACTTCATGAAGTTCAATTTTCTTTTTCAAGTTATTTACATAAGTGACTTTTAGATTACCCATGAAGGGATATACAAGGAATTAGGGTTGTATAAACTTCAAAGTCACCCATCTCATGCAAGTATTGTTTACAACTTTTCTTTCATTTTCTCTTAACATTGTTGTTGGTTATATTAATTTTAGTGTAAATAATCAAGTGCTTCAAACCAAATTAAAAATCAAATTTCAACACTTTAGCAAACAATTGTTCCACATAAATCTTGTCACAAGTACAATAATGAAAGTGTGTTCAATATGTGGATGAGGTAAGGACTTCGTATTGAAGCCAAAGGGTACCAAAAATGAATTTCTTGGTCACTTGTTCAAAAAAGAGTATATCATGCAATATATGAATTTGTGGACAACAATGATGTGTTGAAGCCATTGTGTGAGGGGATGAACATTTCACAATTACAACCAATTCCACCTCCATGTAAGTGAAACATTTAGAGTTGGGTTATAAATGATGTGATGAAAGTTTATTATTTAGATTGTTGGTGGGTTGGTACCATTAAAAGCTATCACTCTCATGATAATAAAAAAAATTTACGATTTTCTTTTTTTGAAAATGTCGAGTAGTTGGATATTGATGAATTCAACATGAAGACTGGGAGAAACTTGGAAATGACTCTACATTTGTGTAGAAAATGCAAGCAATTTGCAAGTTATCATCATTATTTCAAATTAAAGGTTTTTAATCAAATTTCATTTCTAAAAATGTTAACATTTAAAACATAAATGTTTTTTCACAATTACCATTGGGTTTGCAATTAAATGCCTTCAATGTTTATAAATTGTGGAACATATGATTTGTCAAGTATAAGAGCCTACCAACATGTCAAAAGAATGTTCAAATGGTTTATTAAGAATTGCCATGGGACATAACCATTATTTATTTTCTATTGTGGTAAGTGATTATTTATTCAAGTTTTTTAAAAATGGATTTAATGAGTATGAAACAATGTTTTTTTATTGTGGTGAATTTTTGTCACTTGGTTTGCAAAATCACTAAATGATTTTTTAGAAAAAAAACTTAAATTTGCCATATTTTGATTTTTGGGGCCATATTTCCACCTTGGGTTCTAATATGCAGCTATCACATAAAAAGATTTTGAAAAGAAATCTATCATAAAATCTAATCTATAGCCAACTATGGCCAAATCTTGTTATTAATGATTGCCATATTTCCAACATTAATTTTTTTTTAATTTTTAATGTTCATAGTATCAAGGATCACTTTTAAGATAATGTAACTAGTGATCTTTCATCATTTAAACGACTTAGATTTGTTTTTTAATGATTTGAAATGAACAATTTTATGGGAATTTTTTTATGTATAGATTTAAATTATGGTATAGTGCAACATATTTTTGGGTTAGAAAAATTTAATTTTTTTAAAAAGTTGATTTATAAATCATGATTTTTAGGATTTTTTTCATTAATATTCCACAAATCCCTGCACAATGTCTATGAAGTTCAAGTTCAACTTACATCGGTTTTATAATCAACAAACCTATTTTTCTTCAAGAAGCCACATTCACATGTTTACACACACATACCTATGAATAAAAACAAAAGTGTTGTAGAATACATCAATTCAAACCCTCCTCACATGCACACAAAATTTGTCACATTTGATAAAAAAGTTTTGCAATTCCATCCCATATGTTTACATGAATTTAACACCTTCATTTTGAAAACATGAATTCAAATGAATAGATCACAAAATAAAATTGACAAATTAAAACATCCTTCTTCAAAACCTCATGGTCAATACAACCTAGGAGATTGCATTTATGCAACCAACATATCAATTAAATTCACCAGCTTTCATCTCACACACAACACAAAAGGATTCTTTTACAACACAATGCTACAAAATGTTATCTTTTTGGAAAAAAAACAAAACAAAACAAATTTGCTTTCGATATCCAGCTTTTGAAAAAAACTTGCCACATTCATGCATTCATGGTCTTCTACTTGATTTGGATAACCTAAAAGTTTATATTAGTTGTTAAACCTTTTGAATTTTCCATAGATTTGAAAAATCTTGTAGTTTTAAAATGCATGTTCACTTCTTGTTTGCTCATCAACTTTTCAACCATTAATTTTGTTCTCTTTGGAAAAGAAAACCAGGACTACTAGACAATTCCAAATCCCGCATTGTCGTGGGACACGATGAGAACTAATCACTCTCATAGTTTTTAATTGGCAAAATTGTCAGTTCCATGGCCAAATACACCAAAGTGAACAGGCAGGCGGGTCTACGTTCCAAATCTAGAGCAAAAACTTCATTATAGAAATGAAAAACATCATGTCAGGAGATCAGGGTTGTGTTTAGCATTTGAGGCACAAAGGTGACAACAAGAAAGCCAAGAAATCCAATGATGGAAGAAGAAAACCTGCAAAAACTGGCTTGGGGAGACTTGGTCGGGGCTTCAAACATTCATCAAGTATCCATTTCTCTGTAACATGCAATCATCATCACCACCACCATCCAGTTTCCAATCAGAAATATCATGAGATAGATGTGGGATCTATGAGCTGACTATTGAGCAGAGCAGGGGAAGAGCAACGACGACTCAATCAAAAAAAAGAAAAAACAGAAGAAAGCAGACACCAATGCTTAGTCTGCTAACTAAGTATGGACTGAGCACCTCTTCATGCTATAGAGCTCCAGCCTCCATTTCAGAGGTGGGTTGCTTTCTAACAAGGGGGCACCCCACAGGCTTGGACCCCAATACATCACATGGGTTTCCAGTGACAGGTTGTCTTGGTGATCTCTACTACTGCTGGGCTCACTCTGGTAGGTAATGTCTACCGTTGCCTAGTGCTGACTTAGCCCACAACAACTTTGCAACGCAGCTGTGAGTCCCAACCACTTTGGACGATTGCCTTGATGTTAGACATATTCACCTTGTTGTGACAAAATGTCAATCACCAAAGTGCAAACCAAGAAGAAGTTGGCAGGAAAAAATTCACAAATCTGAGATAAGTATAATTGACAGCTAGCTAGCCTGGGAGGCAACATGAGCCATGAATCATCAAATGCTCATGACCCACAAAAGATCCCTCTTTCTTGAAGGATCGACAACATAGCTGAAGCTGCGGATTCTCTGGCCTGTTTTTTGTCCTTCTGAGCCTTGCCTAAGCATTTCAGTTTCTCTTTCTCGGCCTCCACAATCACTGCCACTGAGAATGTGAACCTGGAGACATCCAATAGATAATCTCAATATGGGGATTGCCTGAAAGGCTGCTATAAGCAACACAATCAAGAGGAGACACATAAAAAACAATGCTATGAAAGAATTTCATCCTTGAGAAAAAGACCAGACAGCCCTTGTGTGCCTGTCTCCACTATCAGGAAGAGCAGATGCATCATTTGGAACATGCAAAAGAAGTATGATTGCATTACCAACGAGCGTGGGGCTCGCCTTGCTCGAGTTCCAAGTCAAATTTGGGAGGTGCCCATTTTCGGCTGATGCAGAAATCATTCAAGCTCTGTCTGCAGTTGAGCTTCCCAGTATTTTTTGTGTAAGTCATGGATGCACATCGACCTGCACATTACAGCAAATGATATAATGCATGTCCATGACTCAGAAGTGGCTTGCAGCATGGTAGGATGGAGAGACTTGGAGGCTTCTGGGAACAATAGTAAGGCAGCCTTCCTCAAGAGGGCCTCCATGCATGGGGCATTCGTCTTGCTCATCCCTCTGTGCCAGGTTTTGAAGAATATTGCACTATGTGATGAGCAAGATCTACATCTACATCTACATCTCTGATCTGTCTTGCTAACAATTATGGAGTATAGAATAAGTCTCTTCTTTAAACCATGTGGAAACTCACCAGATTGCAGTGGCTGTTGCAAGGGCAATGGAGATGTCTTAGGAACACATTCCTGAGCAGAGTTTGTGCTTGTTGAGGCTTGGATTACCACTGTACTTGATTCTTTAACCTTCTTTGCTCCTTGATGCAATACTATTGGTGGCCGAATTGTAAAATTCCTTTGCACCTCTGATAATGCAAGGTCTGCACACATCAAAGTATGATCAGTAAACCTTGTTATATAACTAGACCTGGACAATACCCATAAGCATCACAGGAACAATCTGTGTCAACAATCAGTTCCACACCAGTCATGCAAATCCTATTCTTCAAAAATTGGAACAGGATGACAATCAGCAGCCAGGGCACAACAGAAATTAGCTCAAAATATTCTATAATGACCCACAAAGTGTACAGAAAAGTACTCACCGTCACACAGATTTCACACAAGAAAAGGTATTATGAAGAAGAAGAAAACAAAGACCTGAAGTGGGTGCACTCCATAGACATGCATTCACTTCCATAGGCTCTCCATTGTTGTTTGCAGTCTCTGCATCAAAAGAACTCACATTCAAATCTGTTCACACAAACATGTGTACCTATATTCAGAAACATCTGACTCAGGCGCACCCATCCTACCAGTAATATGAATGATATTCGCTGTTGTTGTGGTCTGACCCTTTGACTCTTCTCGTGACCAGAAATATCTTGCTCGCTTTTGAGCTTCAGTAGTTTCCTTTTCTTTGCCATCCAGCTTTCTCTTGGAAGCTGCTGAAACTTGCACATGCTCCACTCCTGGATCTGGTGTTGGTGGAGTTGACACACGTGGCAACCCAGTGTTCAGTGACTTTGGCGACATCAACTCCTCACTACAAATGTCTTCCACCACATCTTCAGTTTTGCCAAGGTGTTGGACTTGGTTGGAGTCTTCAGGCTTTGTAAGATCTAGAGCAGATTCAACAACTGGACTTGTGATCACAGTGCCAAGAAGATTTCTGGCAGGAGCGTTTGACATGCATGTGAGGCCCAGTGGGTTGCTTTCTATGTACATCGTCTCCACATGTAATGAAAGATTACAAGCTGTTGTTACTCCAGCAGCTTGATGTGAAGCCTTAGAATGAGCATCTTCAAACCCCATATTCTCTTCTAGCTCTGCTGAGTCCTGTAGACCAGGCATGACCTCCTGCTCCACAATTTGGATGGATGTGACTGGTGATGAGCATCGGCTGTTTGGCTGTGATGCAAATGAACAATCCTCTACGTTCTGAACATCAGCAGCTCCATGTACAAGAGCTGTTGGATGGCCTCTTGAGGTCACCTTTGGGTCAGCTCTCATGGCCGAGACTTCTGAGATTGGAAAACAGACTTGTGGCATTATTTTGTATGCCCATGGATGCCCTTGTGAGGTCACCTGTGGGTCACCTTTCATGACTGAGACTTCTGAGACTGGAAGAATGGCCTGTGGCATTGTTTTGTATGTATGCACAAAGCCTGCACTCTGCAATATTGCAAAACAACCATCTTGTCACACCACTTCTGCAGATGTACATTCAAGAAAGAATGCAACTCCTGGTGTAGGGATTGCTATGCTTTACCTCCAACTTGGCCAAGACCTTCTGGGCTGCATCTTTTTGTGCTGTCTTCTTCTGAATCTTCCGTGAAGTCCCAACAATAGGCTCATCTTCTTCACGAATCCTAAGCTGAACAGACACCCCTAGTAGACATGTGTCAAGTTCCAAAGAAGAATGTTCAATGCTATGGATATGTCATGATATTACTCTTGATAACTTCAATCATCATGGGACATTTTACCTCCACTGTTGCAGTTGTCATATTGCCATCTGTAGTCAGTTTTGTGTCCAACCAGAATCCTTTGAGGTGGCAAAGCTCAAAGAGCTCAACTACTGGGTGCATAATTAGTGTCTGTGGAGTAACAAGTGGTGAAAGCAATGGCTTCATCACAGCCCACACCCTCTCCAAATTGAAGCCCGTGTCCACAAGAATAGCACCTGCTATGCTCTCCACCAGATCTCCTAACACCTTCAAATAGCAGTTTGGAAATTCAAACCCCCTTCATCTCAAGACTAAAGCAACTGAGCTGCAGTATCATGTTGTTAAGCATTATTGCAATAACTTAAAAACTGAGAACACTCTGGCAGAAATGCTGGAAGACATATCCACCCACTAGGATAGTTTTTATCTATGATAACTTTGAGAAGTTGATGTACCTTTGGGCCTTGAATTCCATCGCACCCATATGAACTATTCTTCTGCTTATCACCAGCTGCCTCAACTGCCTTCACAAATTCTTGAATCTGACTAAGAAGAAACCCAGAGCCATGACGAAGGTAGCTGTGAAACTTGTGCTTTACAGCTACTCGTGCAAATCTCTCATTGTTAACAGATGCTGAGCGTAAGGCAGTTAGACGCCCAGGGCTCAACCCTGGGTATGAGACAAAGAGGTGCTGTGATATGAGCAAGTCCAGCACTGCATCTCCAAGGAACTCCAGTCGCTGGAGCCACCCAAAAAAAGAGCACCCAAAAGTTAGATACTGAGTTATTTGCCATGATTTGAAAATTGCTCAAAAGAAAACATGCTAGTTTGAGCTAAAGACAGGAGTTTTCCAAACCTGGTAGCAATTGCCCCCACTGAGCTCTTGGAAAGAAGCATGAGTCATGGCTTCTAGTAGAAGACCTTTATTGTAGAAAGAGTAACCTATCCTTTGCTCCAGGTTCCCAATATCTATGCCAGGATTGATGCTCAAATCCACAGAGGCCCGCCTACTTGCTTCTTCTATCAATGAGAAATCAAAGGCGACATCAATGCCTGCCCAGACCATGAAATGTACAGCTGCTGAAGCACCTCCTTCAAACAGATATGCCCCTATAAGAGCTTCCATTACATCTGCAATGGTCTTGGAACACAGCCAGCGGTGACCTTTGTCACAGGTTTTGCCAATTCTTGGCACTACCTTCCCCATTTTGTTTGCTGCAGCGGCTTGCTTTGTGATAACAGTAGGTTGCAACTTTTCCTTGCACTGAACATTGTTGATCTTTGTTAGGTAGAAGTTCTTCAAGCGACAACGACAAGGAACTGCATTTGAGGTTAACATTCCTGGTGCCACCCAACGACTTGGATCGAATGGCTCATCCCGAATGTATCCCTGTGGATTTGACAAAATGACAACAGTTCTCAGAGGACAATAGGTTTACTGAGAATGGCTCGTCCTGAATGTATCCCTATGGATTTGACAAAATGACAATAGCTCTTTGGAGGAGCAAATGGTAATGAGAAAAACCATGAGAAGGAGCCAACAACTCTTGGGTGCCAGAAGAAGGATATGAAGCCAAGCTGCAAAAGGCTGAGGCAGTGAAAAACATACAGGCAGTCCTCGAGCAACTGCTAAATCATGCAATGTCGCATTGCAGATGGCACGCATTCGTCGAGCAGATAGCTGACCTTCATGCTTTTTCTCATAAAGAAGAAACAACCTGCAGCTCACAGCATACTTGAGAAAGGAATCACCCAAGAGTTCAAGACCCTCCATACTGAATGATTCCAGACATCGCGATGATGTGATTGCTTCCAGAACCTGCAATTTCGCCAGCACAAAAGTTTAGAGATTGTAAGAGACAGACAACAACTCCACAACAACACATTGCAGAGTCAGAGTTTGGGCTCTCCAGTTTGTCCTAAGGTAAAATCCAGTAGATATAAATACGTACTCTCATGACAGGTATAGTGGGTGTTTGTGGTGCTGCTGTTTGAATGGAATGCCGCAGCTGGCTAGCAAGCATTACAGAATATAGGCGGTTCATAACTGATGGAATCAAATACGCAGATCGGACAACAGATGGTGACAGCCCTAACACGATGCAGAGCTCTGGTGGCATCTCAACAGGAAGTGATGTCACAGATTTTCTCCTTGGATCTTGCTCTCCTGGTCAAAACCAGTACAAGGAAAGAGATTAGCAAATTTCCCCAGAAAAGTAAACTGCAATTTCATGAACCTATCTGAAATTGATGATAAGCAAAATGCAGGATGAAGAAGCAAAGATGCACCGTATTCCTTCATAGGATTACCCAGAGAGAGAGAGAGAGAGAGAGAGAGCTTGTGAGCTCAATTTAAGTTTAATTGCAAATACTGCCAATTGCAAATTGCACAAGGACAAAGTTGGGTCCACCAAAACGTTATGCTTTCTTACCATTCCCTTCCACTAAATTCCTGGCAAGGAGATTATGTGGACGGTGGGTCTGTTTTAGTTGCAGAAGTGGCTGATCAGGGTACTTCAACACTCGTCCATGTCTGCACCATAAAGTCAACTCAAAACTGCAACAAGGAAGCAGAAAGAATCTATGCAAATACCCAGAGAAAAGACAAAGATAAAATCTCCTGCTTTAAAAAAAAATAAAATCAGAAATGCAATTTTATTTTATTTTTGTTTTTTGTAATAATAAAATCAAAGATCATCAGAAACAAAAAAGGAACAGCACAAGAGCTACTCATGTTTCTTCATGAACAACGTTGAAATATGAGACCTCCTGATCCCTCACCTTTCCTTGAAAAACTGAGAATAGTTGCTGAACTCCTGTGGCTCAGGTCCTTTAGTCTCTGGAAAAGGAGTAAGGGCTGTTTGGTGATGTAACACGTCGAGGACACAGTAGATCTTGCCAGTGTGGATGGTGATTACAGCAGTATCCACAATTTCAGAAGCACAGAATTTGCGCCCTCCAGCCAAATGAAGAAGCTTTGCCTCATTTCTCTTAGCTGCTGCTAAGGCAATACTACTCTTGAACAAGGAGATGGCTGACATTATAGAGCTCTGTTTCCTCTCCTGACTATTTTGTTGGATCAATGCTGCAGCAGCTTGTACTGTGAGCCTGATGCTCTTCCAATCTATGTCTAAATTGGCAATGGTGCCATCACTGGCAGTTCGGACCGAAGGAAGGAGCAAATACATGTTCCCTGAAGACCATAATTGAGGTTTACCAGGCAAATATGTGTCTTTGTCAGGAACTTTCACATTTTTGGTAGGCTGGATCAGTTTGTTGAACATGCCATTGAAAAGAAGCTCTTGAAATCTCATTGCTTCCCTCAACTAATTCCCCCAACACAGCAACAGCCACATGAGATGCATAACACAAGCATAGTACTAAAACACTGAGATGAATAATACTGAAAAAATCAGCATACTAAAAATACAGTGTTTTGTATCCCACCTGATCTGCATACTGAAAAACCCAGAATAGATATGACCAAAACAAACCAGTGTACTAAAAATACAGTGTTTTGTATCTCACCTGATCTGCAATCAAATCAAGTTTGCCAGCAGGAGAAATTTTAACTCTTGTCACCCTTCCGCATGTTAGCCACAAATCAATCTCCAGCTGTCCCACATCACTATCAAGCTCAGATCCAATAAGCAAGACAAAATCTGCATATGTCTTATTGTCCTGCGGATCCCCAGTAAACAGTAAACTGTAAGCATAGAGGCATGCTCCCTCACTGATATTTTCCCATTGTCCTTGCAAGGCCAAGGGTTCCACTGATGAATGTAACTCCTTCTGCTTGTTTGTTCCTGTAAAACAACTACAGGTTCAGCAGCTTGTAATTCATCAGAAGCAAAAACTGAAAATAGCAAAGAACTACAACCACCCCTGTTTGGCAGCTAGTACTGCTAAATGATTTAGAAAGTATGATACAATAACATGGAAAAATTTACACACCAGCACCTAAATGATTTAGAAAGTATGATGCCCATAACATGGAAAAAACTCACACACCAGCACCAGAAGTGTTCTTCAATTTCATGGATTCCTCTTCCTCTAGATGATCATGATCAGTGTTGGGAATAAGGTGGTCATTGAGTGCTCCCATTACATGCAACAATCGGCATGCTTCTAATGAAGCTACTTGCTTTGCAAGTAACTCATTGTGCTGTGGCAGTCCAATAACTTGGTAGATTGGAGCATTCGGAGGTAACTTTACAATGCACTGATGCAGGTCTCCCACTTTTTTGAAGTAAAACTCAGGCCTTGGGATGTAGTATCTGCAGGTGTTTTCATATCTCAGGATCTCATGGCATCACCCATGAAAATCAAGGAAAAAAAAATTCAGGTGCTCCAAGAGGGAAGGACTAAAAGCGAAGTGACAGACTCCGAACCCCACCAAGAGGATAATCATTTTGTGCACCGTCACAAAGCCAAAGAATTAACTTCTTCCAAGCAGAGAACAAACTGATATTTGGTGAAGAGGAAGAATGCCATACTTGTCTCCTGGCAATTTTGAGCAGTAACGATGGATAAAAGCAACGCTAGACTGTGTGTCCATGATAGAGCCTGTTGAATTGACACAGTAAGTCTCAAGCACTTTCTGTTTCGCCACTATATCATTCGTCTGCATATGTGTTCTATGGACAGCCTGCTCCCTCATTAACACTTCACTGGCTTTAACAGTGTTCAATAGTTCCTCTTGTTGCTCATTTCCTCTACATCACACAACATAACCAGGATTAGGCACATTGAGGCCTTCTTCCTACTGATGTGAATACAAATCCTGCTGGCAATTTATTCCCTATGATTTTCTACAAATAACTCCACAAAATGACAAGTTGATCACAACAAGCACTTTCGAATCTGACACAGTGATTAGAAAAGCTATCACCCAATATGACTGATCCAACCTTTCCATGAACACAATGAATTCAGAGCCAGTGTGCCGAGCACGACCCCGGGATTGGATGTAGCTTCGGACAGTTTTGGAAAGATCAAATCGAATAACAGATCTGCAGCTTTGAACATCTAGACCTTCTTCCACAACATCTGTGGAAACTAAGAGGTTCACCTGCCCACAAACAACAGCAACATACTTAGAGACTGTACAAAAGCATAGCTAGCATATGTCACAACTTGCATCACATTTTGCCTGTTGACCAATCCTATGCATCACAGTCTACGTGTAGAAAACTACTAAAACTGAATCTACAATAAACTACATAAATTACTCCTGTATCTGAAATGACATTAACTAGTATTGCATGCGCCATTGGCCCAAGTGTGAGCAGGACCTTGACAATATAGCCACATTGCAAAAATAATAATTTAATATTTAAATATCTAAATAAATTTCCAGTAATGAGAATTACTCTACATTCAATATATCCTGCACTTAAGTCTAAAAATTATGAAATTGCAGCTCCATATTATCCTACTCATTGAGGGCTTTCCAACAGTATGAGAAGCACACCCCAATTTCCCTAAAAAAATTAGTTTTGATTTTATTGAATTTTCTTAGTACAACATTTGATAACTATTGCACTGTAGCTCTGCACATTACAAAACCACCTTGTAATGTTCAAGGGTCTTCCAATACCATTATCATGGTGGGGGGGAGGGGGGGTACAATGGTTTGGGGGATCACAATGTGACAAACAAAATAAGCAAACTACCTTTCTTAGTGGATAGACTAGTGTGGCCTGTTGGAACTGACCCAAGTGTGTATACGACCTTGTCAGTAGAGCCCAATTGTGAAAATACTATTTTAAATTTTATCTTAATTTCCAATTAGGAAAGATTACTCAAAATTCAATAAGTCCTCCACATTAGGCCTAAGAATTAGGAAATCACCTCCAAGAAGTCCCACTCATCAAGGGCTTTTCAACATTACCAAGAGCTCACCCCAATTTCCCTCAAATATTTAGTTTTGATTTGGTTGATTTTGTTTTTTTGACAAATTCAATATTCAATAACACTACCAAACCACCTTGGTGCACCACTATTCATTGAGGGGTTTCAAACATACAAAGAGCACAATGGGGGCAAGTGTCATGGTTTGGGAGATCTCAACATGACAAACAAACAAAATAAACAAACTACCTTCCTTAATGGATAGATTACATAAACTACTGTATCTGAAAATAGACAGAGATTGGCTGTATAGTATTAAGGTGTTTTGGCATAGTCTACTAATTGTGTTACTTAATGTTGATGACAGTATTGGTGTATTGGTAATCACATATTTTAACTGAGCCCCACCTTATATGTTTCCACAGTGAAAATCATGGAGCTTATTATGGTTATGTGTAACTAAATAAGAGATCTATCATTCGCAACAGCATTGGAAGTAGGAATTTTTTCATCAAACTGAGCGCTAGGTAAATGCACAAACTGCCAAGAACAAGTCATTATTGTCCAACAAGAGACGTTGTACCTGGCCAACACGGAAGGACTCAATTATGCGACATAGTTGGTTGCGGTTGGACTCCTGGCCTGCATGTAACCCAGACATTGATTCTGAACGTATGAACTTGGAAAGGCAGCTTAGCTGGTTTGCCATGCTTGCAAGAACCACTGCTGCCACAATCCTTTCCACAAAAACAATGCACCGTACATCGTGGACCTCCCTGTAGAAAAAACCAACAACAATAATAGCTAAGACCACAGGCATTCAACACAAAAAAATCCAGAAATCATATCTGAGGACTAGTGGCTTTACATCAGTCCATTGTTAAATTCACTGAGAAAAAATCTTCATAAGCACTAAGAGCTTCCCCATACATAGAATAGCATTGAGAGATGATCCAATAATAAGGTTATAAATATTTCAGAATCTAAGAACATAACAGTGATCAATGACCAAGAATGAAAATGAGGAAACCCAATTTTAAAACAGTTAAAAAAGACCAAAAACAAAACTGAGAAGTTTGAATGATAACAGTACTCACATATATGTCCAGCAACCATCAATTTAAATGAAAACAATGGTCATAAACATGATCAGGGACATTCAACAGCAAAAAGTGTGGCATTGACCACTGCCATAACCTCCCCACTGACTTCATCAGCTCTCCCATCAATGAATGGGTCAAACATCAACCAACGTACTGAATTTCAGTCACAAGACCAGGAATAGCAGGGAAAACTCAGCAATGATCTGGCTAGCTCAAAAGAACACAACCAGAAAACCAGAGGAACAGGAAAAGAATTAGGTTAAGGAAAAAGAGAAAGGAAAGGGAAAGGAAAACCCAACCCAGAAAGGGGGAAGATAAGAGAGAAAGAGATGGAGAACATTAAGAGCAAGATTCTCAGAGGGTGAAATGGGTTCATGAAAACTCTCCACTCAGGATTAAAAAGCCTGATTTTGAAGCTTTCCAAGGCAGGAAACACCAAACAGATCTCTTTGCTAACCAAAATTGAGGAACAACTTATCTAGCAGAAAATCTAGCAAAGAATATAAAACTGCAGCATATGCAAACTTGAAGCTGCAGAGAACTCCACAGACCTTGTCTTGTCCTTATTCTTCAACCAAACATACTTCAAGTTAGGGGCTAACCTGTGAACCAATAAAAAAACTGAAAGAATGAACACATCCTATAAAAAGGTTTATTCTCTAGAAAATTCATTCTAGCTTTCAAATGCAAAAGGTTGATATTGGTATAAAAGAGTTAGGAAATCAATGAACTGCAAACATATGGGAGAACATTTGTCAGTTCTTGGACAATTCAAAATCGTCATGACATTTACTACTCTGGAGGAGTCTTTTGAGGCCTGGGACATCAGCTTCTTGCAACTTGGCAAACCACAGGACATTCACCACCTGCAAGATAGTTTTTAGAAGGAGCTTTCACCACTTAAAAACTTCTGAGAGTGAATTAGAACTAGTTGCACTTTAAAATCTACACTTCAATGAGTTCTATAAACTTTCCATGCCAAATAAAGCAAAGGAAGATGAGGACTGCAGTTTTCTTTCAGCTCATTAAAAGCATTGAAAAACTATGAAGACTCAAAAAATTCAGATTTGGACCAATTGGACTTCGCTATGCACCTTCAAGAAAACAAAGCAACATAATGCTTCTCACAGGAAAATAAAAAGTCATCACAGAACTCATCCATGTAGGTAATAACAGAAGAATGCTCAAATTGTTGAAGTGTTCTTAGTTGATGAAAGAGAAACAGACAGGAAATAATGCCATGGCTTAAAGGGCAACAATTGGATGTTGAATTCGACAAGTTTTTGAATTTTCCATACACTCAAGATCTCATGCATCACTAGATCCTCTTCTTACTTTACTGGAAAATTTGTTAAAACCTCTACCAAAATAGCTTCTCAAAGAGACAAACTAATTCAGAAAAGATCTTCTAAATGTCTTTAGTCTATACTCTAGAAAGAGGGATCAATTAAATTAGGTTGGCTGAAATTACATGACCAAAATGAGGAGTGAAAAAGAATTTGGAAATTGCAACAAGAATTCTTCCGAACTTCCAAGATGATCAAGTTCTCTGCAGTATCTCTAGAATTTGAATTATCTTGACCTTAAAAGCTACCAGGGGAGGAGAGCAAAATCTTCTTGGAGGAAGACACTCCAAGAAGGTTCATAATAGAGTTTCATAAGGAGGTTCATAGAAGAGGGATCTATCTCATTGATTTAAGAGGAAACAAAGTCTGCAATAATGAGATCTCTATGCAAAGACTGAGATTTGGAAGTGTGGGCATTGTACCAATGACACTTGATGAGCAGACTAAAGACATAAGTTGCAAAGTGAGTGCATTTCCAGAAGCAATGGGCAGCCAGTGTCATGATGTCATTTAGCACTAGAGACATACAAACAAAAAGAAATAACTGGTTCTATGACATGAAGTTTTATATCTCTGAAGTCACATTGATGTATAGAATGCGCCTTACCTTGTTGTGACAGAACCAGTCTCACTGTTAAAAACTGATGACAACCATCCTTCAGTTTTCAATAGTAAGAGTAGTTCAGTTACCAGAAGGCAAGACACCATCCATACACAACAAAGATTAATCAGGATCTACTTGACAAGAGAATTAATTGAGAAACACTCAATTTACTGTAGGAAGAAAAAAGCCGTAGAAATGCACGTAGAAATGCACCTGTATTCCAAGAGAACATTTACCAGTAGCTCAACCTTTGGAGTTATCAGACCTTCTTTTACAGCTTCTGCTAATTGAGATTCCGTGTTACAGGATTCTGCCCACCCTGAGAATACAACAATGTGGCTGTTAGGTTATTAGGAATCTATGCAAACATCCATGAAATGTGACCTTGTCTGCCGAAGACAGATTGAAAGCTGATCATTAGAATCAACAATCAACATGCAGCAGAAGCAATCACCTAGACAAAAATGTCACACATGGGAAGTGGAACACCTCCCAAAAGTAAGAGCTGCTTCATGCTTAGACTGGCTTAGGAATGTCTACAGGACTTCAAGTATGAGGGTAAACAAACACACCTTCGGGTATAGCTGGTTGAAATATCTCCATTGCCTCTTTAAGAAATGCATCCTTCCTGGCCTTCAGAACATTGGCAATGTTCACGAACGTTTCTGTGCTATTGTTGTCTACCACATCAACTTTCATCCAGTGTTCTGCAGCCTGATTGAAAAAGCAAAACCACAATTTGAGACATTCCTCACCTGCACAGAGGTACAGAATTCAAATGTACACAGCAAAAAGAAGTTTATTACATCATAAACCTAAGAAGTTCATTACATTGTGTTAACAAAATGCCTTGCACAAGGAGTGAGAATGTGGAGTTTGCAAAGGTGTCAATAGGGGAGGACTTTTGATTATTTGATAATTGAGCTTTGGTCATGCAGCACCTACATGAGTTTTTTATATGTTACATAATCCAGTTAGATGCATGATAGTTGGGTACCTTGTAGGTACACCAGAAACCCAGCTGCTCCAAACAATAATGCAAGTCCCGGTGAAGCTTGGCAATTTTCTTACAAAATGTCTTCACAAGCTCTTCCTTGTCTTTGAATCCATCATCAATATCACCCATTGGTAGCATCTTAGGATCTTGATACTGCACCAGATCTCCAGAGTACAGAGAATGAAATAATTCTGAGTGATTCCCTTACCCTGAAGTGGACAGATGTGTGAAGTGAACAGAAATGTAAAACTGAAGGATGAAACAATTGAACCAAACCAATTGAAGTAATTGTGAGATCATTTTGCTAATGCACACATGTAAGCCATAGATGCTAGAACTTAGAACACTGTAAAGAAATGACCTGTCTAAACTAAATTAACTGATATATTCTCTCACAGAGGCACAGCAATGAGCATGTTCCCAACAAAACCAGCATCACTGAACAGTTTATGGGAAGGCAGTGATAATGCATCCAATCTCACAACAAGTAGAATTGTGAGAAGGACACAGACAGAAAATGAAGAGAAGATCCAATTAGAAGTGAAACAAGTCTCTTAAATAACTTTCATGAGAAATCTCCATACTTAGGACAAGGCAAACTTGTTTTCCATTTGAGTCAAAGAAAAACACAGAAGGGAAGATCTTAAACAAAGCACAACAAAACTAGCCAGCACTTGTTCAGGGACTATCAACAGTAATATATATGATAGCCACTTGTCTATCACAAAATTCCCACTACATTCCCACTGACTTCATCACCTCCCTTTGGTGGGTTTAAGCCAGGTTAACCACTAGCCCAAGTACTAAGTTTCTGTTGCAAGTCTGGAAGCAGCAGAAAGACTCAGCCATGATGCCGGCTAACATGTGACACCACAGAAGGGAAAACATGGAGCAAACACAGAGGGACAAATAATTTTGAAGTATAAAACAGAGGACAGGCAATAGGAAGAAAGAGTAGGATATGCTTGACCAAAGGGAGAAGAGAAACCAGGACCAAGTGGACTCAGACAAGCACCCCACTTGCAGGACTAAATTCAAAAATCATTTGAAGGACACAAAATGCTGAAATTCCAGTAAAGCTGTTTCTCATTATTGAGTAAACCTCTAGGCCTCTTCAAGAGAATCTTTAGAGGGTGGCCCTCATTCTTTAGAAGGCCAATAAGTCTGACCATCTGGAAACAAAAGAACTTTAGAACTACAAAGCCTCAAGAACATGTAAAACCGACCATTGATTACACCAAACTGAGCAATAGAGTAGCTGGACCTATTAATGCACAATCAAACACATGTTTTTAAATATTCCTCTAGTACAAATATATTTCTTGCTGAAATTTGATATATAACACCTATCCTATGTTGACCAGGAAATCAATTTACAATGTGCAAATATGATTTGAATGTGAAAATCTGTGGCCTACAACTAATCAATATAATTTGAGTTCACCATTTTCCATTTACCACATGATTGCAAACCTGATAGCACAAAAAAAAAAAGCCTACCACGCACCATATGCAGACCTTATACCCAAGATTACCATTTCATTTCATTTACAAGAACCCAGATAGAAAAGACCAGTGTCCAACAGCACAGTTTTCATGTGTACAGGGATAGGTAACAAAATGTGTGGCAATAGGGAAATTGGGGTGTGATAATAGGGGAATTGGAATGATAGTTCCCTTTACCCTAATAGAGAAAATTGGAATGGTCATTAGGCATACATATTCATTTCAATACCTGCACACCCTGGTTGAGAATGTTTCTCAAAGACATCACAGGAAATACCTTGAGGACTCTGGCTTCTTGCTAAATCCAAGAAGTTACAAGAGAAGCCACTACATCATGACAATCATAAATCAAGAGACAGCAAGAATAGCACTACCAAAGGAAGAAGAACATAAATGAAGAGACAGCAAGAATAGCACCACCAAAGGAAGAAGAACCTATGTGTATGAGCTGCACCAGCAGTATTTGTTCTCTCATTGGTCCACATGTTCAAGCAGTTTTGAAATCTCTCTGATTGCAGCAAAAACTGAGCCCCATGTTCCTTCACAGAGTACCTTACCAATGTGGATATCAAAACAAAAAAAAAGGAAGTATCTTTGAAAGAACTGAGAATATCTCAATACTTTGAATTTCAGGCAACCTGAAATTTTTTGGAGATGGATCCTATAATAAGCTAATGGATATTTCAGATCTGACAAAAAAAACTACCAATAATCAACAACCGTGAAAAAGAGGAAACCCGACCCTACAGAAAAGAGAAAGTCAGACCATCAAAAATAGAATTAATTAACAAAAGCTGTCGTAGACTTGGAACTTTGCTCAAAATAGCACCACTTAATCAAAACATACCTTTTCCAAAAGGGCCTCCAACTGTGACCTGTAATCCTTGATAGAGTCAATGTCAGGCTGATTGTAGTACTTTTCTCTGGTCATTGCCGTGGGTACATGGGTCTCAACCTCTTCTCTATCTTTTAAGGTATAAACCTGTAGTCCACACATTGACAACTGTTTTATCTGACCAGCATGCTTTGTGTTCAGCTTCTGGATACAGGCTAGTACAGCCTTTCAGCAGTGCAGATGATAATCACCTTACCAAGTCCAATGCTCATGCAGGAGGGGATTCTACATTCTACCTATGTCATCTGCAAGTCTAAATCATATCTCTGAATGCCAGACAGTTGGAGGATCAAGATTATCACACCTTAGAATGAAGTGTAATCTCCAAGGTTGATAGCTGATATCCACAGTCCACACTGGAACGCACCCCTGGAACAAGGGACAATAACAGATAGCCATGAGAGTGAAGATCCACAGGGATCTTGAAGATCCTCTACTGTTCCTATCAAGAGCAGCAAGATTATAAACATATCTTGTCTAATCAGTATTGAAAATTATCTGGCTGCTCTGTTGTCACTGTTGTTGAGATTTGCCTAGACTAGCAGTTTACAAGATTCTTCCACTGGTATTATGGAGAATGTAGTCAATATTATGTGCTCAACTACCTTCTTACAGAGACTTCCAGTAGGAAAATGTGCAAGCCAGAGATAAAAAATGAATTAAACTCTCACCTCTCCGTGTAACTGGAGATGCTGTCATGCCAAATACGCGTGGACGCCTTGATTCCAACTTGCTGTAGAAGTCCTTACATCCCAAAAGCAGATGACAAGTGTCATACAACTTCTCTTGCTCATCAGCACTCTAAATGGCATCCAAGACAAGGAAAAGAAGAGCAGTACATGATACTCATGAGGATCCAGTTAGACTAGGAGAAAATGTAACCACAAACAGCAGTGCAGCTCAGATGAATGCAAACACTGCCTGCTCATGGAAAGAGGTCCAGGCTTACTGACCAGGTACTTGCTACAATTCCCAAGGCCTGACATTGAGAACTCAACCATTTTATCACACTGCTTCTAGAATGGGCAAGTGAATAACATAACTGGGTGGTCATGAGCTCAGGATTCAAACCAAATGCTTCTCAATTTTAGCTGAAGCAATGTAAAGAAATCAAAACTGAAAGCCAACTTGTACTCATGCATGAGACAAGCAACAGCTCACCATCATGATTCTGGCATAGGCATGGTTTTTCTTTGCATGATGACATTCATCAAGGATAAGAATTTCAACCATATTCAGCTTGAAAAAGCCATGAGCCAAACCATCCAGAAATATTTGGGCTGTCATCACCAGCACCTGCTCAAAGTCCAATAACACAATTCAGTATTCAAGATAATGAGGCACTAGTAGCCTTAGTAGTACATCACTTGACTCATGAGACTTCACTTGCCATAGGCTCTGAATCCTATTTTAGTGTAGCCTGTTGAAGAACCAGTTCACATACAATTATGGACCATAGCTGTGAGTTCATTCAGCTTCCACCATGAGTCTTTGAAGCTCCAATCATTCAATGCTTGTAGAGAGGCCAACAACTCATGCTTTGAAAGAGTTGACAACCTCATTAGAATCAATCTCTTTCTGCCATTCATTGATGCTCCACGTATCAACACCTTTGTTGCCCCAATAGCGGCCAACTTTCAAATCAGTGTGGATGCCAATCACATCTGCTTGCTGTCATGATCATTATCATGCAACTAATTCAGCACCAATGCTTTTAATCAAATTAAATCAGAGCAGACATCACACCACTGCCAAGGTTTCTCTACAAATACTGTGGTGAAAAGTCTCACCTGGTGAACAAGAATAACAGTGGGCACAAGGAAGACAGCAATGCGCTTATCTCCCTTCAAGCGAAGATTGTGAGCAAGAGATTTCATGAGTAACACTGCTATAAGTGTCTTCCCACCCCCTGTTTCCAGATATAGAATTATATTTTCCTTCAAAGCCTTTTCTAAGACCTCAAGTTGGTACCTATGTTCAGATGCCACATAAATTGATCAGCAATGCAGGATTCAAAAGGTTCCAGAGTTACAGACCTGGTAATGGACAGAAAAGGGGAATCAAACCATGGAAGTTTCTATGAGTTTAGAGGCAGAAACCAGTCTGTTTCAGGACAACTCATATTCAGCTGCAGAACTTTGCAACAGTGTCAGAAGTGACCTGTGGCCTACTGCCATTTGACTGTCCAGCAAGTGGATCTTACAAAAGTTCATCCATTGGTTCCACGAGGTCAACAGAACATTAATGATGATATTTTTCCTTCCTCTGGGTCTCTTTCCTCTTTGTCTTTCATGCATATAGAATGACAGAAGCAACTGGACAGGGAGCACCCACTTCAGGGCCATTTACATTGGTGCATCAGGACCACGGGTAAAATGAAAGACACAGGACTCTTGTGTAAAGATAAAGGTCAGTTCAACATACCTTCGAGCCTTGGCTTCAGGGTTCACCACATTGGACTCCTTATCCTCTTTTTCAACAGTTTGCTTGTTCTTTGTTTTAATGGCCCTTATCCGTTGCACATGCTCTGGCTTCTTCACTTTGTTTGGCCTCAATTTCACTTTTGTAATCAGTAGAGGATCATCCATATCCTCAAAGTCAACATCTGACCACTCTGGTTCATCCCTTGGCCTTTTGTGTTTATTCGTCTTACTTGGGAATGCTTCACTCCTCAAATCTGCTGTCCAGAACAAAGCAAAGTCATATATACCTTTGGGAACATGACTGTATCAATAGTTCATTATGAACTGAGATTGACATTACCAGCTTATTGCTAACAGGAACAAGTACTGACACTTGCTGGCAAATGACATGAAAGTGCGATCTGGCATATAATACAATAAGACAAAAGACAAGGACAGATAATGCACTTCAGAACAGAAAAGTTGTGAAGGTGTACAGCAATCTCCACTAACATACTGGGCTTGCCCTGATGTTGACTCAAATGTATATGGAGTCAAAACAGGAGAAACAAACATCCATGTGAATGCAGAGAAGAACTCCAAAAAAAACATGTAAGGAAACCAAACAAAGAATGTGCCAGTTCTGACCAAATCAAAACAAACTCAACAAGAATGAATGCAGTCATAACCTTGTGAGAGGTTCACTCAGAAAGTATCAGACCACCAAATTCATCATAATTGTCAGTGACTAGCTGCAATTCTTCCACTGAGTTCATCAGCTCCTTGACAGATTGATATGTAGATAACAATCTGCATAAAAACTAGTAGAAATAATGAATCAAAAATATATTTCGTGACTTTCCATCACATTTTAGAAGCAGATCGAAAATTCTGTGATGATATTGTCTAACACTCAAGTCACATAGCTAACTCAAAAAGTTGATAGAATCCTCCTCATTCAAGGTAAGGTTGAACTCATCTCAGTTTGCCCCTGTACATGCAAGCATTTTAGCCATAGGCATAGAGAGGCCTAGATAGAGGTGGTGGGTGGGACAAAACCAGGAGCAAGAGACAACATTTGGGCTGGAATAAGGACTCAAGTATATTGTGGAGATAATTCTGTGTGTGAAGCTGACCTTGAAGCTCCTCAGCATTGGAGCCCAATTCGAGTGACTGAGAAGCAAATCTTGAAGTTGACAAGCCCATGGATTTCGAGCAACTTGGCTGGAAAGAATTATCACAAAGATCCTGCCTGCAGAGATAATCTTACCACCATCAGTAACAAGACTTGGGTGTGCAGACTTGAAACGTGCAAACTTTTTTTTTAAAGGTTGAAAATATCAAATCCACCGCCATTCATATCTTTCTTATCATTGTTTTGTGATGCAAACTTTTATCGCAAGCACAGACAGCTTTGACATCAACACAAGAAGCATACATCAATGTGCCTTCTCAACTGCAGAGAAGATGGCCAATTTTGATTCCAATTAAGTGAACACTGATTTAAGAGATCCCATACAGTAATGAATCTGCAAGGCAAGAGGAAAAATAGCCAGTATTGCCCTGCTCTCAAGCAATAAACACCAAATCAGAAATCTTGGAAAATTGCAAGAAGATTGCAACAGTTCAACGGCCCCATAGTATAGACTTGGACATTGTAATTATCTCAGCACATTTGAACTCTTGGAAAAGAGGAGCACCCAATAACTTTGCTAGACTCCCCACAAGACTCCATCTGTGGTAAGGTGCAGGGACTATGGAAAGCCAAAAAAGGTGGTAGAGCACCTTGTTGAATAGGTCAGCCACAAGGTTCAGCATAGGCTTTGCCAAAGTAACTCCAGGAAGAGAAGATAGAATACACATCTTGAAACCACCATGATTTATTGCCGGCCTGATCTGAGAGATCCAAAAAGATTTCCATCAGGAGCACAAAACCCATAGATACTCAAAAGCACACCACATTAGCAAGTTCAGATTACCACATATAGTAAGGGGTTCTTTCTTGTGTGGATCTGTGCTCAATCTTTCTCTTCCAAGACACTTCAGAAGACAGTCACAGAAGCAAAAGAAGTAATTTTGCATTGGATCAACACAGTCTGAGAAACTGCATTGTGTGCAAGATATATGAATGGCAATATTAGCTGCATTCAGTAGGAGCAAAAGGCTATCTAGAGGAAACTAACTGCAGCACAGACCATGTTCACAGCAGCTCCAATGCTGAGAGACTATTAGGAGACTATACACTTCTGATACAAAAGTATCAATAGCAAGTCTGTTTTGAAAACACCTGTGCATCAGATGGCACAATGACATCGTAGCTTCAGTCCAGCACAAGCAGCAATGCGCCTAACTGTTCCGGTCTCACAAACTGAAGAAAGAGAAAATGGCTCTGCAAAATTGTACTCTATCTAAGCAACAAGCATATAATCCGGGTACACATCCGCTGTTCAGACGCCCGCCCACACAAGCGTGTAAAGTGCGGACAAGAAAACAGGAAGAAGCCTGATACTACAGTACTCACTGACAGGAATGTTACAAGAATCAGGCAGTTGTCTGAATTTCCCTCTGTTTGTCACTTCAAGAACCGTGCTCTTCTTGTATGTCCATCTCTCTCTCTCTCGCATCGAGAACCTATAGAAAAGTCTCTGAATTGTGGACCGAACCCCGTCGTCGCCAGAGGTAAGAAATGTGAGAGAAAGTAGGCTAAAAAAGAGTCTTGAGAGCGAGAATTTCTCCCTCCGGACTGGTTCGCAACGTCTCATGAGCTCCGCGTACGCAGGATGGCATACAATAGATCGCAATGTAGCGAACCGTCTGAACTCTACACAGCAGACAGACCTCGGCCTAGAGAAAGCGAGCAATGAACAACGTATAGAAGCCGAAGCCCGGGATGGTCTCAATTTCTGGAACAGAAGAGTATTATCGCTTCCGTTGCAAGCACTTGTTTAGAACACTGGACGTGCACTGCGAGGCTTTCGTATTTCTTCCGGGAAAAAAACTCTTCTCTCTCTCCGACAGACAAAAGGAGACGAGAACTTCGAAAATAACGCAACTGACGTGAAACTCATCAGCTGCTGCACAGCCTGACTAATACTGCGGCCTGATTCGAGGACCAATTGCCAAAATTGACTTGCGAAATCGTTATCATCTCGTCAAAAACATGAACAAAACACTCGCATCAGTCTCCCTGAATGTGCGAATTGTCTCACGAATTTGCGACGCAGTTGATCCTCGACAAGTGAAAATCCGCGAACCTCTCTATACATCACGCAAATCCACAATCCAGCAGAAAGCACAAACCAGAAGGACGGAAATAAAACAAAATAATAAAGTCATCACGTTCTACAACTAACTGCTCAGAAGAAGAAGAAAAGCGAGAAACGCAAAAACAAAGAAATCAATAAACATTAGAGACTTTTCTCAGGGGGACGAGAAAAAAAAAGCTTTTCTCTGTTTCCTGCCAAGAGAAACAATACCTGGAACTCGTCTTGGAAAGCCGTGAGAAGAAAAGCTCATCTTGAAGACCAACACGTTCTCATCACCATATCGCCGCCGCTCCCTTTCTTCTTCTTCTTCTTCTTCTTCTTCCTCTCCTACGCCCTGGCGCACTCCGCCACGGAAGAGAAACAAAACACACAAAAGACAAAAAGAAAAACAAGAAAAACAAACGCTGAAAATTAGGAACAAGAAGGGCCCGGGGGGGGGGGCGCCAAAAACAATTGCACAAAGAGCATCAAGCTGTTCAGTTTCCTGAATCTCGTAACACGCACAAGGATCCGGGGCTCGGAAGCAAAATACCAAAAAAAAGAAGAAAATCCCAAAGCAAAAGCTACAGACGAAGCAGACTGCGACAGGAGCAGCAGCAGCAGCAAAGAGGAGGGCAGACGAAGAATCCTTCACACTCTCTGCAACGGACGCTTTCCTTCTTATTCGACGATACTACGAACGTGCGAACGAGTTAAGAGACACCCCCCGTCCCACCCCCATTCCCCACCCCAAAAAAGAAATCGAGGAAAATTTTTATTTTTTTTAAAACTTTGTTTTTTTGGGCCTTCCTTGGACTTCTTTTTCTGGGTGGAAATCACCCCACTCCCCAATGTCCCCATTATGCACCCCAACCCCCACCCCCACCCCGACCATGCTCCCATGGACCCCACAATTTTCTCATTTGACATCAATTACTTATTTATATTACTTGCAGAAATGTTGAAATTTTCAAACAATTTTTTTTCTGAAGTAAAATAGTGAAACCTTCAAATAAATAAATAAATAAATAAATATGTATATCCAAATGAAAATCTCACTACCTATCAATTTAATTATTCGGCCCATCTATACCGATTTTGTAACCCCCAACAATTTTTTCATGACCTATTTATTTAATCGTGGAGGGGTCATCCATCGGCTTGTGGTTGGAAGTATGTACTCAAAACGTTTGCTCATTGTTGACATTAGTTGATCTGCCCGAATGTTCACATTTCATTGTACTAAAATGCTTTGTGTTGTTTAGTTCTCTCATGTTGTTGCTTGTGTTGTTTAGTTCTCTCATGTTGTTATTGTTGTTGAGTACTTCTTTTTTTAAGTACTTTGTAGGTATCAAGTTTCGTGATGTTGTTGTTGTTCTTTGTTTTTTTGCAATTATTTTGACTAAAATACATACTTAAATATTCTTCCAAAGAGAGAGAGAGAAAGAGATAGAATTGGTTTTTGATAAAATCTGAAAACACCCCAAAAAACACAAAAAAACAAAAAACATATATACACAAAAAAACACCCATGCTATATGAACCTTTGATGGACGAAATAACGTGCCGGTGTACGCCAAACATTGGATACGTTTCAACTTACGACCTATATAAATAAAAGTTTGTGGTGGTACTCGGATCGTGCCGACATACACACACCATCATATGAAGAATTTTGAACCTATAAATGTTATGGGAGGGTTGGATTTTTTGGGTCTCATTTTGTTCTTTGAAGAAAAAGGGTTGGGGGGAGTTTTGGAGTTTGATTCTTGACCCTACCTATTCACCTCTCCTATTAATTAGATGAGGTGCCTCTAAAGTTTTTTTTTTTTTTTTTTTTTTTTTTTTTTTTTTTTTTTTTTTTTTGTTTTTTTTTTTTTTTTTTTTTTTTTTTTTTT
>Ga0209208_10001065_pt1 | contig 38161 bp, 26 predicted proteins | sample S1TSphfallax_3_FD_187694 | JGI IMG/M metagenome (GOLD analysis project Ga0209208, IMG submission 187694) | Host-associated microbial communities from peat moss isolated from Minnesota, USA - S1T2_Fd - Sphagnum fallax MG (SPAdes) (version 2) | ecosystem: Host-associated > Plants > Peat moss >... | reverse complement strand
AACACAATTTCGTTTCCATCCCTGGAGGCTCGATTGAAGAAGAAACCAGAGAAGAGGAGCTTCTTCAGTCTGTGGGGTGGCCGGAAATAGTTTTTCTTGGCAGGGTGCTTGCTCCTATGTAGTGCTTCATCTGAACACACAAGAATAAAAGTTGGTGACATTTTTTGGGTCACTGCTTTTCTTGCAGTTTCTGCTTATGTGTTGATGGAGACTTTCTTAGAGTAAATGGGAAAGAAGTTATTGCTTTGGGTGAAGAAACATGTTCATGAATTCTTTTGCTTTGTGGGTGACGGTAAAGGACCTGTAATGAGGAAAGTGGCAAACATTTCTGTGTCCATGGGAGAGCGTGTCACATTGTAAAATCCCGACTGTAATGACAGAGATTGTGCCTACCAGAAAGATTGCTTGTTGCAGCAGCAGCAGTTGTGTAGGTGTTCCATTTGTCAAGTTTAACAATGACTCTTGTTGTCAGAGTTTTCAGCCGACCTCAAGATTTTCCTCTGAAATTCAGAAGTGTAAAAACCACCAATTCTTTCATGCAGAGCTGCTTGTCATAGCTGCTTGTTGCACTTTCCCAGTGTTGTTGGATTTGGACATAGCCACAATGCATGAGCTTCGAGAAACCAATGTCATAGAAATAGTGCATTAAAGGTTGTTTGCTGCAACTATGTCTTTGGAGGTGTCTCCTCGAGACACCAAAGGTGTTGCTGCACCTTATACAGTTTGTTGTAAACTCAGTGCTGCTGCAGGGTGGCCAAGAAATGACTTGTGGGTCATTCTAAGTTATGTGTGTGCTATTTGTAACACACTGTGTGATGTGGCAGCTTTGCTTAATCCATAGTAGTTTTCTCATCATAGGAGCTTGGGGCTTGTTGGGGTTATTGCAACTTGTATGTGTTTGGAGCTTCAGAGCTTGCTGCAGTCATTGCAACTTGTATGTATTTGGAGCTTCAGAGCTTGTTGAGGTTATTGCAACTTGTATGTATGTGGAGCTTCAGAGTTTGTTACAGTTACTGCAACTTGTATGTGTTTGGAGCTTCAGAGCTTGCTGCAGTTTATTGCAACTTCACATGAATGTGGAGTTCAGAGCTGGTTGCAAGGTGTATGTATTTTGAGTGCAGAGCTTTGATGTGGTTATTGCAGCTTGCATGCAGTTTCTGAACTCCTCTTGCAGATTTTCAATCCCCCTTGGGAATCCAGCATCTGTGCAGTTGCTTGAAGGTGTATATGCTTTGCTTCAATATATGGTGAGAGAGCATTCTCCTTGCCACTGTAGTTGAAGCTCGGGTTTCTGCACTTCAGAACCCAGCTTGATGGATGACTTGGTGCTTGCTGTTGCTTGAGGACTTGTTGCTGCTGTCGCATGAGGACTTCACCACTGCTATTGCTTGAGGAGCAATGGTTCTATACTCTTCAGAATCCAACTTCTGAGCATTCTTGCAAGGATGCTCTTGTTGAGGTATCTTCTGTTCTACAATCCACAAACCAACTTCCAAGCATCTGCTCTGCTCTTGCTGAGGTATCTATCTTGTGTGCTACAATTCACAAACCAAACCTCGGAGTGGCATCCTTGTTGCTGCTCTTGTTGAGGTATCTTCTGTTCTACAATTCACAAACCGAACCTCCAAGCATCCTTGCTGCTGCTGCTTTCTGCTGGTGTTGATGTTATTGTTGTCGAGGGACCCAGTGTTCTTGTAGCTTTTGCGAGAATCTGGACTTGTTCATTCCCGCTTGTTTCTCCCGCAGAAACGCAGGATTGCATAAAACAGAAAGCGGAACAAAACGCCGAACGCGAGCGTGATGACCAGACATTGCCATTTAGTGAGCTCCGTGATTTGCTTGGCTATAAGCACATCAGGGCCTGTAAGGATACAAGACGACGCACTCATGTTTGCGTAAGGAGTGTTGAGCAAGGCGGATGTGGAGCTCACCAAGGAGAGCATTTCACTCACAAGAGTTGGACTCAACGACGCCAGCGGAGTTCCGAACAGGATCTGTGAGCCGCTCTCGTAGCAAGGACCTTGAACCTGGAACTCGTTGATGAGCACGGCTTCGTAAGGATACTTGATAAGCGACAAGTAGTGAAACCAGATCCAATATCTGGGAATGCGTTCTCGCGCGATGAAGAAGCCACTGAGAAGAAGAAAGTAGGCTAGCAACGCTACCACCACAGTGTAGCCCAGCATCACGTTGGGCATCACCCCGGAGAGCAGAGTGACGAAGGAATTGCCGGCCCAGAAAGAGGCCCAGACGATGAGGAAGAAGAAGAGAAAGCCCGAACCTCCGCCAGCCAGTCCCACCGCCCACCAGACCGTCAACACAAACGACATCGCCAAAACGGCCAAGAACGGCACATAGATCAACGCGTTCGCCAGCACGTACGATGACATTCGGTATGTGTTGTGCCCCGTCTCTCGCATGAAGATGTAGCGCTCCTGCAGGAAAACTGGCAACGCGTCCGCACATGTGTAGAACGTGGTTGACATCGCAAACGCGAAGAAACCCAGCCGCTCCTGCGTCCCCCCCACCCTCACACATCCAACACTCTTTCTTGTGTCAAACAACCTGCTTCCTTCAAGCACCCGGTTTTCAGGGTAAGAGACAATGTGATCTTCCTCATGGATGTCTCATCAATTGCAGAGCCATTATGTGATGAGTGGCTTGTTTTGTGAAGGAATTGGCAGCAAGCAATCATGCAAGCAAGCGACTGTAGGTAGTGACGATGATGATTGAGTGGCGCGCGAGGTAGTAATGACGACGGACGTACCTGAATGCCTAGCGGCGAGTGATCGAGGTTCCAGAAAATGGTGGCGAGAAGGAAGGCGGTGAACAAGACGGTGGCCAAGCGCATGAGAAAAAGCTCAGGCATGCGCTTGATGTTCATCACGGATCTGAGTGCAAGCACGCGGATTTCCGTCCACCAAGGATTTGCGAACTTGCACACCATATCGGCACCACTAAGTTTGGTGTCATGATCACTCTCTTGGGAGTGGGAGTTGTTGTTCTTCTTGGGATGATGATGACGCGGACTGGAAAGCTGCGTGGCGAACATGAATGCTGAGGATGGTCGAGACGCCACCAGCTTCCCTCTGGATATGGAAGCACTGATCGCGCCACGCACATCCGTGGAGCCGACCAGTATCCTGGCGGAGCCTCTTTTCGAAGCTGTCGCAATCCAGAAGTTGCAGAATTCAACCAGCTGCTTCACACCACCCTGTCAAAGGAAGAAGAAACCCATGCAAAACACACCAAAAAAAACACAATCAGTAGTGTGACTGGTGCTGCTGCTGCGACAACAGATCAATTCTTAATCAAGGCGGCAGCAATCAATCTTGAAGCAAAAATTAACTAAGCAACTCGCGAATCTCAGCTCAGCTCCGGCTCCTCAGGGTGCATGCACACGAAAGATGGATTCTTAGTTGTTGTTGTTGCTCAACAGATAGATGGATAACTAGATGATCGACTGTAAGAGTCTAGCTCTGGTACTACTTTGTACCTGTGAATTGTGCAGTTCTTGGATGAGGTCAAGAGCATGCTCGGTGCTGTTCTCGTGTTGAGGAACCGGACGACCGAAGGAGTGGAAGTAGGTGTGAAGCTCCGCAGGCGGACCTCCGTAGACTTTTTGGCCGAATGCCAGCAGTATGAGACGGTCCACCAGACCCAGGATGCGAAAACTGGGTTGATGGATCGACAGTATCACGATGCTTCCTGTCTTGGCAATCTTTTGAAGCGTTCGCACCTGCTTGCATGCATCCATGCAAGTAGATCAAGAAATCACCCAACAAGAAAATAATGAAACATAATGGATTTGCATAAAGTTTTGAGCATTGAAATGTTTTCAAGTAATGGAAGTTATTCTGAAAATCAAATTGACAATCATACTTGGAGCGAGAGAGAGAGAGAGAGAGAGAGAGAGAGGGGGGCGCGACTATGAAGAAGAAAGAGTGTGCACGGACGGACAGACGTACCACCATGTAAGCACTGGTGGAGTCGAGACCAGAGGTAGGCTCGTCCAGAAAGAGCAACAAGGGGTCGTGGATGATGTCGATTCCTATGGAAACGCGTCGTCTCTCGCCACCCGACACACCACGACGAGCTTCATCGCCGATGATGGTGTCGGCCACCTGCACCAAGCCCAGCTGATCCAACAAGTGCATTACTCGAGCCCTTTTCTTGGCTGTGGATTGAGTCCTCGGCATTCGAAAAAGCGCGGAAAACATCAGCGTTTCCTTCACTGTCAGCATGGGAAACAGCAGATCGTCCTGTAAATGTCACCCAAGAAAGAGTGTGTGCATCATCATTGTTTCGTGATTTGTTGGCTCTACCCTTCATGGTACTTCAGGGTAGAGACATTGTCATGCACCCAGAAACAGGCCAAAGTTTGATATCCCTCATCATCATCATCATCATCATCATCATCATTGTATCGTGGTTTGTTGGCTCTACCCCTTCAGGGTACTTCAGGGTAGAGACATTGTTATGCACCCAAAAACAGGCCAAAGTTTGATATCCCTACATTCTAAGATCGTCCTTTCAATACCACCCAAGAGTGTGATCATCGTCATTGTCGTGATTTGTTGGCTCTACCCTTCAGGGTACTTCAGGGTAGAGACATTGTGATGCACCCAGAAACAGGCCAAAGTGCGATCTGCGTGAAGAAGAAGAAGAAGAAGAACAACAACAACAACAAGGCATGAGAAGACAGACAGATACACAAGAGGATCGATCGATCTGCATCCAAGTTTGTACCTGCATGACATACGCCGAGATGCTGCGAAGGAGACTATTGCTGACATGGGTACTGTTGAGGGTGATGCGACCCTCCAAGCTCTCGATTCTTTGAGCGAGAGCGTCGATGAGAGTGGATTTGCCTGATCCACTTGGCCCCATGACAGCCAGAATCTCTCCATCTCTGGCCTCGCCTGAGACATGATCAAGTAGCAAGCGAGAGTGTGGTGGTGGTGGTGGTGCCATCGCCATAGCTGCCGCTGTTGCAGAAGACGCGGAAACAGCAGCAGAAGAAGCGACTACTGCAGTTGGCTTGCGAAAGCATCGTCTCCATCTTGATATTTTCTTGTGCACAGTGTAGGTAAGATCCGAGAACTGCAACACCAGGAGTGGTGGTTCTTCTTGTTGCATCATCATCGAGCCTTGTTGTTCTTCCAGTGATTTCGTCTCCAGCACGTTGACAAATGTGGGTTCATGATCAGATAGCAGCTTCATTGGCACCACCGGATCGAGATTCAGAACTACGTGATCCATTGTGTCAAGAGTTGAAGGAAATGAACCTGCTACATTGATATCAAGATCGAGATCTGGGATACCAGGACTCGGGGAAGAAAAAGAACCAAGTTCTGGTATCTCGATGTCGCTGTTGTCTTCCAATGTGGAGACCTGCTCTCTCTTGTGGAGACCTGCTTCCCCAATTCGTGATGCAGGAGGAGGAGGAGGAGTTGCTGCTGCAGGATCAAATGGATCGTTGTCCTCAATAGCAGAAAGCCCATTGATTCCAGCACCCTCAGGAGCTCTCTCCATTGAAGTCCATGAAGTTCCTTTGAACTCAGACCCACTCGAGACATGTTCTTGGTATGCAAGAGATGATGGTTCAGCAGCAGTAGCAGATGTCTCAGATCTTCTTCTCTGCTTCTTTGCAGCTTCCAAGGATTTGAAGCTTTCCAGCAGTTCTCTTCTGCTGGGAGGTCTGGGTTTACGACCTAAGTTGGTGGTTCTAGTGGCCATTGTGCAATGCAGATCCTGAAGTCTGAATTTCCCTTTGAGACACTACACCTTCAAGTTTGCAAATGCAGATCGATATCCAAACTCTAATACCTTGCACTCCACGTTCAATCTTGCAATGCTGATGATCCCAAGTGTCGAATTCCTCAGTTGCATTCCACGTTCAATCTTGCAATGCAGATCCTCCAAGTGTCCAATTCCTTGGTTGCACTCCACCTTCTTCAGCCACTGATGTCCCTGGAATCAAACTGCAAAAACTTCTGCAGCTCTGACAACAAACAGCTTCAGCGCTTTGCTGCTCTCTCCCTCTCTCAGTGCATTTCAAGGAAAAATCCATGATGCATTCATATTCTTTTCTGTGATCTGGGTTTTTCATCTCTCTCCTTGAACCCCTTTTCTTTTAGCTGCAATCTTTGAATGTGTTTGAATGTCTTGAATCTTGAATGAACAAGGTTGGAGCTCTTTAGCAAGGAAATGCAGACCATGATCTTTCACTGAACAGTTTCAATGCTGTTTTTATGATTACTATAGTGTTCCCTCAAGAGCATAAAAAGTGGTTTGCATCAAATCATCTTCTGTTCAAGCACAAGCAAAGAAGGATGTGGTGGTGCAGCACAAGAGTGTTCTGATTCTTGAATGACTGAGGAGCAATCCGGTTGAATCTGCAAACCTCCAGATACTTCACTAATGTTCAACCACTTCCATGAGTTGATGGGAAGTGAAGAATTTCTTACACCTTCTTGAGGTTGCTGCTGCTGTTGTTACTTCTTTTTTTGGGTTTCAAAGAGATTTCGCCCTCATCAACAAATTGTGGAAACCTCAACTGGATCATTATCAGCTGATGCTACTACTGGATCTCAAGACAAGAGAAGTGTAAGAGGGATTTTTTCTGCAGCTGTTATGCTGATCAATATCTGCATAGAATGGAGGCATTGTGTGCCCATGGATCAATAAAGAAATTCCAAGGCAGCAAAGAAGGTATGTGTCTGCAGTAATTATGGGAAACAATTTGGGTGTTATGAGGAAAAAAAAGCCCGGAGACAAAGAGACACTGTGATACTTGGGAGAGAGATTGGAGGGGCAAAAACTCATGGGTGCGTGAATTGAAAGCTGGATTTCAAAGCTGCCTGTTTGGATTCTGGAGATCCATGGAAACATGAAGGGGGTTGAAGAGCTAAAGTGGGCTACACAAGTGAAAACATGGTTTAGAAAAAGCTAGAATTTGCAACAAAAATGGTCAAGAAAAGCTGTAATTTGATTGCTGGGACAAAAATAGAACCTGTGGAATCTGCAACAATGGGCAAGAAAAAGTAGCTGGAATATTTTGCAACAATGCTGAAGAAAAAAACTGGAATTTGCAGCAACCTCTCAGATCTGTACCGCCCTTTTCTCACCCTTGTGACTGGAATGATTCTTCATGCACTCACTTCTACTCAAGGTTATATGCCTACCTCTGTACTACACCAAAGCAACTGTACAGATCATATTAGTTGCCTAGAATATAAGATGGTCAAGCTGCACCTCTTTCTATATACTACTGCTCCTGCATACCATCATTGCAAACTGTCACCATACTTTGTACCTTCCTTCAACATCACAAAAGTTCCTTGACTGATGGTTAGTACTTCCTTGCGCACTTTTGGTGGTAGCTCAAGGTAGCTGGAATCCTTTTCCCAAATTTGTTTGGTTTTCAGGGGTTTGCTGCTTCAATGATGTGGTTGCGATGATAATCTTGATAACAGTTTTGTTTGCATGGGTTGGTTATACAGGTGCAGGGAAAAATCTGGTGAAGAGTTAGTTGGATATACCCTTTCTTTCTTGCTTCCTTTTCTTGGTCATTTTTCTTCTTTCTTGTTGTGTTCTCTTGTCATGAAAGTTTTGCCCAGTTTATATCATTTTTATTTTTGTTTTTTCACGTCTACTGTTTCTAATTTCATAGAAGTATGACCATGCTTTTGATCAACTAAGATTTTCCAGGTTGGTTTTTTCACAATTGTGTTTTTCTTTCCCCAAAAAGGAATCCAAAAGCCTCTCTTTGGCCAGAATGGATGCATGACACATTTGTCCATGCCAGATATGATGGATTTAAGATGCTTCCAAAATCAAGGTCAGTAAATTGTTCAGTATTCTTTCCAAAAGGTAGCAGATAATTTTCAGTCCAAACTTTGCAAAGAACTATTAAACCGACCCCTTCTACAAAATTTATGTAGGAAGTAGGCCCAATCCCTATAGGTTCAAAACTATCCCAAATTTGCAAGATTGTTGCAAACCCATTTCTATTTCTATTATTGACAATGTCATTTTCCATTGGTTCAACTTTTAAGAGTCTCAACAAATTACTTTCAACACTGGGTTGGTTAGGTCTCTGCCTTCTTGCCATTTTGGAGCATGCCACTCGTCCATATATATCAAGATCAAAGGTACAACCAACACAACCTTCAACTCTATGAGCTTTGCCATCTTGAAAACAAAATGAATCTTTTTGGATTGGACTACCAATCACAATGGTTCTCACAAATTGCAAAGACATTATGACTTCCTATCAGCCAAAGTTAAAAGAACTGGTTCTGGAAGAGTTCTGGTGGTTCACACTTCATACTTGCCTATACATATTATAACAAAATCTATGATTCTGTAAGGTAGAAAGTTAGAAAGGAGTTTCCAAGTTTTTTCTAGAAGAGTAGTAACAATCACAAATTTCTGGAAAGAGTCACACAAATTGCAAAGTCCATCTGACCATCATCATTGCATGATGATATCAGCAAATTAAATAAGTGTGTGCAATGTTTTGGAAGAATAGCAATTAGTGTGGATTGTCCACACTAATTGCAAGTCATCAGATTGTAATTCATTAACAAACACCAATTATGTATGAGAGGAGTAACCTGCAAGTTGCAAAGGAAGGAATTGAAGGAAAATCATCAGGAGCTTGTAATTCAATAGGTGTTTTGGGTTAGGTCTTGGGAAAAGAAGGTGGTTGAACAAGTGCGGAATATGTGGTGGATTGCTTTGTTGATTCACTTGATTTAAACTACCTCAATGATCCCATTACTTTGTATGTAAATGAGAGGTGACAATACAAAAACACCCATGATTCAGATTGAACTTATGGACCAACTTAGAGCATCGTCATCCATAGCCTCTACACTATATGTTTGGTCAAGTATAGCCATCAAATAGCAAGAAACTCACTTTGGGTTTATAAAGATGCTCATGATATAATGCTCTCCTAGAGGGAAATGACTGTCTTTTATTGGCCAACTATACTGACAATTGGCACAAGTGGTGTCATTTTAGTAGTCTCTTGATTTTCTAGTGTCCATTTTTTCATGTTTATGGGTGGGGATGGAGGAATAATTAACACTCCCAAAGTTGGATGTGATAAACATTGATAGAGGCCGAAATAGAGAGTGTGGGTGGAGATGCTCTTTTGTAGGTGAGAATGTCCATGAACTCAAATTATCGAGTTGCAAATCCAAAAAACTTCCCATCATCCAAAATGTGATTTATTTTACAAAAAGCATGTGAGAAGTTCAAAATTTCAAGTATATAACATGAACTGGAATTTGAACCCAAGTCACCTCCAGTCAACTAGCTGCAGTTGTACATGATCATCCTTGCACAATATTTTTGCATAATCTTTCATATCATCATCCTTGGATGATTCCAAAGAAATAATTGCCTCGCTTCCAAGCTTAACTACCTCACTCCTTTTCCTTACACACCAAAATGGATATGAATATGAAAATGCACATTAACATGTGCCTTTTCATGTCTATGATATATATATATATATATTATTCTAAATTAAATTTGACATTGGCATAAATAATGACAAACTATTGAAAACCATATATGAGAACATAATTGTAGATGATTGGAAATTTGGCAACGGCCACATCACCCCACATTTTGAGCCTTTTAGAAAAGTTGGATGGGTGTAAGCATTTACCCATTCTAAACCTATTAGGATATACTCTTTTGTTGAAACCTAAATTTAATATTGCTGAAAAGAGATTTAATTATAAAAATAAAATGAAATGGTTAGCAAGTTGTTGCAAGGTGCCATTATTTTTGGTACATACTAAAACTTTAGATTTTGAAATAACATGCTATCCATTGGATGGAATGGTTTTTTAAATGAAATTGAGTAATATGAAAGAACCAAATGATCAACATCAAGCTAATAATGCTTTGACGGCTAGGATTTTCTATCAATACCTTGTAAGTATAACATTATCAATGATCTCCTTGCTCAATATTGCCCATTAATGAAGGCAGCCTAACATGGTGAGTGGGTAAGCTAATCTTCCAAAAATGTGGGAATCACTTAGCATTCTTTAAGTCACTAGGAAAGGAAAAATTGAGGCAAGCAAGCAATGTTGCTTGCGTTAGGTGGTTAGAAATAGTTTATCTTTCAAAACTTCGACCATGCATGGTTGGCAATATGCATACAATTATTCTTAAGTGCTCATTTCAATGCAAAACAATAATTTCTAGACCAATTTGTCATCATGATGCAATTGAAAGATAAAATTGTTAGTCATTTAGATGAATTTATCATGAATTGCCAAACTTGTGTGTTATAAAACAATTGCATGTTTACACCATATTTACATGATTCAATAACCAAAGATTTGAAACAATTGAAGTTGAATTATTTGTATGCCCAAGGATTTTCAAATTGTGTTGATGGTATTTTGGATGAATGATAAAATAACCTTGAGATGGGGTTGGTTGTGTGGGATTAACCTTGTATCACACATATCATATTGAATTGGGTCACCTTCAAAAACTTTGGTTTCCCATTGTACTCCTTAATCACCCCATGTTGTATATTGATCCCTTTCAATCCCCTTTTGACAACTTTCCTCGTCAAAGATGTGTTGCACAATGGCCATCAACAACTAGAAAAGCATATATGTCATTTTTCTAAATGTAAACATTAAGCAATATTGAATTCCTACTTACACTAAAGTTGGATTGGTAGGCCAAAGGCCATCATATAATTACTTTTGGATGTGAGGCACTTGTCCCAAAATCCATGCAAAGTTTAAAAGTTAAAAACATAGATTGTTAATGTCTCCATGTCTTTTTCTAAGTTATAGGATGTGCTTGGGACACATGACATTTCATCCTTCATGCCCATGACATTAGTAGGCTGATGACACTTCTCTTTCTTCAAATCTTGAAGTTTCCTTCTTTTGAAGGGATTTGTTAATATATCTATTCCATTTGTATCTACTATTATTATATGTATGTATAGTTCTACTACTACTATGTATCCCTCCTAATATAATGCTCCCATATTTGTGGGAACATGTGGGAACATTGTGAAAGGTCAATATCTCTAGATTAACCTCTTTGTTTTCCCATGATAGTAGACCTTCACGTGCTTTGTTTGTGTGTGGAATACATGATTATCTATAAACTTGATAGTGTAATCTTTGGTAGTTGTAACTAACAACTACACTTGTTTTACTTGCTATTTTTAATCTCATGTGAGTCATTTGCCAACCTAGATATAATCATATTGTTTCCTTTGGGCCCTTTAAAGCCAAAGCTCTCTATGTAAACTTTATTGAGGACAAGTTTGGAGTATGTCTTTTTGCTAGACAATGTGAATGGTGTTCCTTCAAATGTGAAGATGTTTGTTGAATTAGTGTTTATGTAACCTTTGAGCTTTGTGTTGGCTTTGCATGTCGATAAAATTTAATGTGTTGGTCTTGATATAACAAACTTTGATAAATTTTGTTGAGTTTTAAGTGTGGAACTTGGGCTACTACCATGAACCTTGACATCGCCCCTACAAGAAATGTGATATTGGATCTTATATGTGCTCGGTAGATGAGCTCCATGATTAATTTCTTATGTAATGTACAAGGTTAGCATGTAGATGTTGCATGCCAATTAACAATTTAAGAATTGCAAGTCCTTAGTCATATGATAAGGATTGCAATTCAACATATAAGGGTTATAATTAATCCTTTAATATACATATTCTTCTTAAGAAATGATTTCCTCTTCTAGGTGAATGAAGTATTTACTCAAATATCTTTTAATTCTAATTTTGTTTATCGTTTTGAGAGAAATTCCATTGAAATTTGAATCACAATTTTTTTTCCTTGTTGTTGATTGTAACTAGAAGATTGTCTCTAAACAAGACTAAAAAATTACAAATTTTCCATTGTTTATTACACAATAAATGTCCCAATCTAAATGTGTTATCAAATGATTATTTCCATGAAAATATTATGATCAATCAATATTTTAATACCAACCTTGAGGAACTTGATGTAGATCATAAGAAGCTTTAAACAATTTACATATTGTCTATTCCATCCCAACTTCAACAAATCCTTTTGGCTAGGTGACATCAACATCTTGAGTTCGCCATGTGTAAAGATGTTATTTCAATGGCTAGGTGAAATACATCCCTTGTGCATTTGCATTGGGAAATTGTGATTGCATGGATGGTGCCACATTTAACACCCAATGAAAAAATCTTGTCATAATATATGCCTTGTTTCTATTCAAAGCCAAGAACAACTAGTAAGTGTTTATGTTTTTGGTTGTTCCATGTTTGTTGCACATGCCTTCAACTTATATAATCAAGGAGCTCATCTATCTAGCAAATACAAGACCCCATATTAATGCATATATAGGAGTGAAACCAATATCCACACAATGAAAATAATTTTTGATGTTTTTGAAGTGAAGAAACAATTTTCTAAGGAAGAAATTGTTGAGGCATCATTTGGGTCTAATATTTGTGTTAAATGGGTATAGTCAAAAAAGTTTTTGTAAATTTTTTAATATTTCAGATATAGTTTTTAATTTTAGTGATGATGATTCATTGGAGTTAGTTTAGAAAGGAAAATTTTAAGTTCCATAAGTCATAAGTTGTCATTTGAATAGTCCCACACTAAAATGATTTATTTAATCCATTCCCAAATCAAAAGGCATGGAAAGGTGTATTTTTAAATTTGTGCATTTTTAAAAGTTTTTATTTCCAACATAATATCATTTTAATAAAAAAAATTATATGTTGGTTTTTAAGATTGAATTTTTATCATAATAAACGCATGACAAATTTGGCTATAATGAAAACAAACTACTTGTTCAACCACAAAGTTGACTAAGTCTATTGTGACTAAGTGTTTAGTTAAGTCAAACTAGGCATGTCCATTATGACTATAATGTCTAGTAATTCCATTGATGTGGATGGAAAATGGCATGTCCATTTTGATTAATCATACTAGTATACTAAATGAGCTCGATTCCAATTGGTGTATTATTGTGACTAAGTTGTTTACAAATTTAGTTAATGTGGTGCCAAATTGCATGCCATTTTGATTGAGATGTCTAATGATTATGTTGATGTATATGACAAATATTATGTCAAGTTTTACTCAGATGTCTATTTTTTTGTTGCCTTAGGTACCAAATGGCACATTATTGTGACTAAGTTGTTTATGTTTTTCTTGACACTGGTGCCAAATAGCATGTTCATTTTGATTAAAATGTTTAATCCTCTAATTATTGTAGGTGCCAAATGGCATGTTTGTTTGACTAAGATGTCTAACATATGACTTTCTATATGGTTACATGGCATGCTAGATGTCTATAATGTATTTGTTAACAAGATCTGACCTAGTTACCTTCCAGTTTAAATCCTAGTGTTATTTCCTACATATAAAAGCCTACATTGCACACATAGATTATTTAATTTGAAATACATGTACACATCCACACAACCTACATATTATTCATTGAAAGCACACACCCAATTACAAACATATACACGCATGCAAAGATGCAAGTTGCAACCTAATATGTAAATAAAAATTCAAAGTCATCAAGTTAGAATATATGATGATATGAATATCATGTAACAACAATTTTCACATGAAAAAAAACCTCTTCACATATATAATGTGGTTTAATTTTAGGGTTGAAGTGTTATATACACTATAGCTTTGTTTATAATGCAAAGTGGGGGATCATGGCCAACCTCTAGAATTGGCAAATTAACACCCACTAACAAACATGATGTAATGCTGATATATATGAATTCTTTTAGCATGTTGCTATTGTGATGAAGAGTTATCCCACCTCCAAACTTGACAAAATTGCTAATTGCTACATCTTTCCCTTCCACAAAAGTTTGGAATAGAATGCAGTCCTTTCTCTAATATGAAAAAAATAAATAAAAAATGAATAAAATTCCAACTAGAAATCAAATTAAAAAAAGACTAAATATAAAGCAAATTAAAAATACCAAACTAGAAACAAACAAGCAATCTACTAATGTACTACAATTAACAATTTTTTCCATAGAAACATAAAAAATAAAATGTCAAATGCAACTTAGGGGCCATCAACAATCCAATGCAAATAGACCATTAAACTTCAATTTGTCAACATACTACCATCACCGATTTTAATTCTAATTGTATTTCAACATACATTGAAATTTGGAAAATGGAATTGAAAACTATAAACAAATTCAAATTGATGAACTTTAGGTTGATAATATTCAAATTTTGCACAAGCTTCCATTTTAATAAAAACATGCTACAATATTTCAACTTGTATTAATTGCACAAAAAAAATCTAACAAAACATTGTTTAAATTATAAACCATCAATATTTAAAGCATAAATTAACCCAATCAAAACATGTTCATGATTTATAGTTTGGTGGGTGCTTTCCATGTCTATAATTGTAATCTCCTTTGCTTGCGACCTTAAAGCCTTCTTATAGCCTACATAATCTCATATTGATGTACATTTGTTTGACAAGATTAGTGCACCCAATACCTTGTTCACCTATAGATTCCCAAAAGTTGATTAAACAATCAAGACATTAAATTTTATACCTATCAAACTTCTACTTGAATTGCAAATGGAAAGGAAAGGGGCTACCAATCACCCATGGCTTTGGATACCATGCAAACTTTACTATAACTTTTCATTGTGGGTTCAATTTTGTAAGTTTTTGCCCATGTGGATTTCACTCCACATACCCATAGGTACTTGGAGCCTTAACAATCCAACAAGGTAAGGCCATAAATTGTTTAGTAGATAGTTAGTTCATACTTCATTGTTGAAGGGATAGGACAAAATGTAAGAAAATGCGGGATTTCCCATACACTTATATGGACTGTCATTTATCAACAAACTATTCCTAGGACATAATTGCTTATAATTTAAACCAAGTTCATCAAACACCCTCTCCACATTTTTCAACACAAGATACCATTATGGATGTAGTGGATGTCTATTGTGGGTCTCCAAACAATTGTTGACCTTTATGAAGACAACAATTGGATCCAATTTTTTTTTTGTAGAATGTAAATGTTTTGGGTATTTTTGAATCCCCTTACAATGGAGCTCACTATCATGTACAATTTAAATTCTAACAACACATGGAATTGAATCATTCAAACATCAAATTTTGAATGCTTAAAACTAATTGTGTCAATCTCACTACAAGAAATTGTGTATGTGAAAACCTCACTACCTTGCAACTAGAGCTTCAAAACAACTAATCCACAACTAGATTGCAACTATCCCATGGAAATACAAATATATATTTTTTTAAATCATCTCAAAAATTTATGGAGTTCTATTGTGATTACATATTAGTCCGAAGATAAACCTCTATATGCATGAACGTACACATCATATATATTGTTCTGGTCAACTATTTTTGGTTTTGTTAACAAATTGCACCAAAATCGCATATGACAACTATAATATAATTAAAATAAATGAGACATTCATTAGCAATTTTTTTTAAATTAATAATAATAATATTATTATTACTATTATACATTAATATCTAGATTTCATATTGATAGTTAATATACATAGTAAATAAACTATGTCAGGGTAGAACTACCTATCATTTATTGTTGGCAAGTGACTTAACAATTTTGGATATTTATTATTTCTTGTTTATTTTGTGTGATGTAAAGCATCATGGGAATGCCAAGGTAATTTTATATTATATGTTTCAACTCTAAAAGCAAAGGAACAACATAAAAGAAACATAAAACATGTCAAAATGACATAATGTATTTTTTTTTTAAATGACCTTTTATTCTAAATCCCCTATATTTATTGTTTCTTGTCCATTTTTAACAATCTAAAGTTTTATGGGTGTGCCAAGTTAAGGTTTACATTAACTATTTAAGTTTTAAAGGTAAAAAAACAACAAAAAAAAATTCATGAAAAAGACAAATGTGTTGAATTTTAAAATGTGAATTAAGCCAATGACCAAACATTGACCCCACTTATTGTTTACAACCATATCTTTCTCATTTTGTATCCTTTTTGAGCAATTTAAATAATTATGGGTGTGCCAAATCAAGGTTTAAAAAAAGATTTTCACATGAAAGGCAAAATGACAATTAAGATCTGAAGTTTTCTAGGAGCTTAAATGTTTGTTCACTAGCTTGTTTTATAGCAGTTATAAGTGAATTGTAATTAAGATGTAATTCAATTTTTTATTTCACATTGTTTGTCTTAGCTTTCAATTTGTAAAGTATATAACTCTGTGCATTAGGAATATTAAATAGTAAGTGACATTTGCAATAAACCAATAAAAAAAGTTTAGCCCTAAAGGTTAAACCCAAAATAAAATAGGATTATCCCAAATGATCTACCTACTTAACCTAAACCTACCTACCTATCTACCTAGGTTTCATTACTTACTTACTTAGCGTAGGATATATTGTTGACACCGAAAGTAGTTCGACAATGGTTGTAGTATTTTGAGTTTAGACTCGGGTCCCTTTTAGACCCAAGTCCAAGCTTGGGTTTCATTCTTGTTTTTTTATTTTGTAAGCTCCTCATTGAGCTAGTCTTAATGTCAAGAATAGCTCGGTTGAGCATGTAACAACCTAAGCCGAAGCTCAAGGTCTTTCTTTTTTTGTGTCTTTTGAGTTCTTCATTGAACTACTCTCAACATCGAAAGTAGCTTGGATTAGGCTACAGAAACCTGAGCTTAGGCTCAAGTCCAAAAAGGACCCAAGCCCAAGGTTGGGTTCTTTTTTGTTTTTTTTCATATTTTCATCGAACTATTCTCAACATTGAGAGTAGCTTCGCAATGATTTAAAAACCCGAGCCTAAGCTCCATCACGTGTGCACTTTTCTAATTGTTCTTGATGCAATTGAATTTGGTAACATCACACATTAGCATTCGCAATGTGGACACCATGCAAGTTCATATTCACTTTCTTTTTGAATCTGTTCTCAAACACAATCTTGTTCAACATTTGATTTTGGTTTTGCATTAGTTGATTTTGCATGGATTTCAATTCTTGGTGTTATTTTCCATAGTTTCAAGATGAATGTCAAGCTTAAATGTGATCACTTGGCTTGCATCAACCATGGCATAATCCATCTCCACATCAATGTTTGAAAAATCAACTCAACATGCTTTCAGAATAATAATGAATAGGATAATCTCACAAAGTTAATTTTATATCTATGAAGTTGTAAAAAAGATATCATGAGTCACCTTTGTGTTTATAATTTTGATTAGTATAACTATTTAAACCTATTAACATATCAATTATGATACATATAACTACATCTTAAAAAAACATTTTTGCATGGTAGTATTGAACCAAAGCTAAATTGCATAAACTTTTGAAAATGAAAATTAACATGAAACCCCCCCACCCCTCCCCCAATAAGACTTGAATATAACTTGAAGGTCAAATTTTGCATCTTAAAATATGGAATAATGATAGGCCATACTTTAGATGTGTATGGATATGGTGCTTGAAATAATGCCTCAACCCTATACTATTACAAAATCAAATATGCCACATTCTACACTTTTGGCTATATTGTTATTTAGAAAATGTAAGATTTGGACTTAAGATTTTGGGGTTCTTATTATGGTACTAATGTGGGTGCTCCTTCACCCAAAGCCACTAAAATTATTCCCTATCTAGATAAACTTTCAAAAAGTACAATGTATTTATAATGTTGAATAATGAGGTTTAACTCTCCTTTAATTTCATAGTCATCAACCTTATGCCTTTTACACTTGCTATTTTTTTTCCTTTCACATTCGTTTTGGATTTCCAACAATGTTGGGGCCCTCCCAAGATCTACCTCCTAAATCCTATCCAACCCAACCTGCAAAATAGATTTTCCATGATTCCAAGAATGTCAAATCTTTAATGAATTTTTCATTTCTTCATTTTGAAATTTACTCTACATTTCCATTGCCTTCACATTGGAAACACATTCTCAAGTTGGATTTAAGACTCACCATAAATTGATAATACGCATATACAATGTTAAACACATTATAAAAAAATTATATTATGAAGTGCATAATCTACTAAGAAAAAGAGAGCTAGTAGCCCACCTAAATACTAAACATGAACATGTAGGGGGCCAAAACCATTCAATTAGAATTCAACTATCACTACAACAAAATATCTTTTTTTTTTACCATAATTATCATGACTCATGACACATTTGTGAACTTTGTGGTTTCATTCACTATAAATAATGGGCCTTGTGCAATTTACCCAAATGTGATCATCTTCAAAATTGAAAGGGATACAACTTTTCAAAAAAAAATTCAAGGTTTTAAAAGACACGATTAATGTGAAATGTGATAGTTTGAAAAGGCAAATAAGATGACCAATGGGGAACTCTCCATGCATTTACCCATGTGATATGAAAAGAAAAGAAAAGAAAAATTAATATGATGAAGGGCATTGATTTTAATTGAAATGGCTCAAGTGATCAAAGTGTGAAATAATTGTGAAATTGACTTTTATCGTAAGTGTGAACTCAATTGCCATTGCCCCAACTTGTGTTAAAGTTTGGGATATGAAAAGGCAAACATAAGGGCCAATATAATGAAGAAATATTGATTGATTGATTAAGCCATTTGGGTGCAAATTCTTTAAGGTGTACCAAAATCTTGTCACAACATCACCTTTTTTTGGTCTTTTTTACCTAGTCCTTTTTTATCATGTAAAGACACATTTATAGATGATATGATGGAATCTAAAATTTTAATAGTTTAAAATATATTCCTTCTGAAATTTTTGACAACTTTTGATTCATTATTTTTTATGGGGATCAAAGTATAAAGTAAAAAAAGACTATAGTAAGGACTAGGCACTTTTCGTCCTATGTGGTACATCTAAAAGGATTTTCACCCATTTTTGTATTATGATTATTTCTTGATGACAAGAATCACAATAAATTCAATAATTTTTGCTCCTTTGGTCCAAAAATTATGAAACAACCAATGTTGTGTGCATCGTTCAACAAAGGATTTCCAATGGTACCACAAACTTGCCAAAGGAAACCCATGGTTTGGCAAGGTTAATGTGTGATCATAAACAAAACAAAACAAACACCAATATTAATATATATAGATGTAAAATATATGGTTGTTTATCATTGTGGCACATATTACATTTATTTTGACATTGGTTTCATATTAATGTTATGTGTGCCACAATTAACACCATGTATTTTACATTGTAATGGATGAAACCACACAATTTATCTCACACATGTTTCATAAGCCATGGTCTATTTCTACCAAAAAAACTATTTTCAACTGCAATGTATATTAGTTTATTCAAATTAATATACATTACAATTGAGATTAATTTTTTTCAAACATTTAAGGAACATGTCTAGGATGGGTGGATGGTTTAGATGTGGATTATAATTTTGCATTGGCAAAAGTTAGAATTAACTTGGTTGTTTCAGTTAAAGAGTTAAAGTCATTTAGTTTTTTGATTTTGATGTCTTTGAGAGTCTCCAATGGGAAGCCTAAACTAGAAGGGGCGAGACAACCTGCTAGTTACATTTTGGATTCACTCAATGAATTTTTGAAGATTCTCATAAACATTTTAGGGTCCAACCACTTTGTTAGGAGCTACATGTGCCCCCTTAAACCACTACTTTATTCTTAAAATCTTTTTGGAATATTTTAAATACATCTTTCAAAAAAATATTAAATTTTTAAAAAGTTTTTTTAATACTATTATGGTAGTCTGTATATTAAAAAAATCCAGAAATATGTCTGTATAATTATTTTTTAATTGTGCTTTTAGTGTCAAAACTGTTTTTATGCAATTTTTAAACATTGGTTACAAGAGGTTAAAAGTCCTTATTTTTATTTTTCACTCATTATATTGATTCCAAATTTTTATGATATGTACATAATGTATTAAATTTTATTAAAAAATTATATTTATAATTTAATGTTTTTTACAATCCAAAATTCAAAAAATTAAGTAGTGGTTACGATTATTTTTGGTACAGGTTAGTATGACTACCCTCCAACTCAACTTAAACACCCTTTTGTTGGTTCCTCAGTGGGTTGAAAATGCCAATAGGGGGTTGATGCCTAACTATCTCTATGTATACTTGTTCCAATTGGTTATTTCCCCTTTTCCACATCAACCTTGAATGTTAATGATTTTTTTCCTGTAAGTGGGATGTACCCACTATCAAGTCTAACCTTTAAAAATTACAAGCTAGAAGAGATTGGAAAAGACCAATCACAACACAAGGAATCCAATCCTTCATAAACTTAACAAACTTTTATCGAAAGTTCATAAAATGATTTTCATAGATAATGAAACCGCTTTTAAATCTCCTCAAGAAAAAGTTGTATTTCAAATGGAAAAAAAACAACAAAAGACATTTAAAGATTTGAAAGAAACCTTTTGTTTGCCCTTGTGTGGAAGGTTCCAAACTTCGTTAAACTATTTGAAATTCACATAGATGCAAGTGATTTCATTATTGGGGGAGTCCTCATGCAAGCTAAACACCTAATTATTTTGAAAACAAAAAACTCTATGGAATGTAATTATGGTGGTCAATTCATGAAATATATTGTATGTTGTTGTGTGTTGCTTCAAGACATAACTATTTAGGGATGCATAAGACCAAGGTCTTCATGAACAATGTTTCGTTTAAGTTTTTTGAAATTCAACCAAGGGCCTTAGCAAAACAACTGAAATGGCACAATACCTTGGCATTGCCAGATGTGTAACTAATGTAAAAGCTAGCTTGGGACAATTTAATCCTTGACACATTGAATTGGAAGGAAGAATTCCAAGTGGAAAAACCTTTGACCAATATTCAAGCACTAAGAACCATCTTCCAAGAAGAAAGTAGCCTTGAACAAAAGATAAGGGAGGCTTATGTGCAAGACCCTCAAGTGTAATGATATTTTAAAAAAGTTGTGAAAGAGGAGAAAGGTGAAAGCCATTGCCTTAAAATAGGGGATGTGGAAATGGAAGCATTCATGAATCTATGTGCTAGTAGGAAAGTTGTGCATGAAGATCATGTAAGAAGAGCATGATGTGTTTTTAGCAGGGCACTATGGAGAACAAATCACAAGAGTGGCCATAGGTAAAAGATTCTATTAGTCTAGGATGAAGAAATATGTAGAACACTTTGTGTGCACATGTTAGGTGCCAAAATACGAAGTCCATTTACAAAAAGAAATATGAACTTTATGAACTTTTTACTAATCCCTAATGAGTCGTGGGAGAGTGTATCCATGGACTTTATGACATAACTCCCATAATGGAATGAAATGGACACCATTTTGGTGGTAATCAATTAATCTTTTAAATTGGCAAAAATGGTTCAAATGAAGTTACTGTGTTAAGTTATAACAGGCTTCTAGAAACACTTGTTCCAAAAGGTGGGGATGAAATTATCTTTTAACATAATATTTCACCCACAAATTGATGGCAAAAAAAAAGGGTCAATGGGGTGTTAAAGCAATACTCTAAAAACTATGTGAGCATCGATTGAAGATGATGGGGGTGAACATCTAGGCTTGACAAAATCTTGTTATAACTTCACAATGCATTCAGTAAACAAAATGTCATTGTTTGAATTGGTATTAGGGAAAAAGTTAGGAAGCCTATGGATTTAACCATTCCCATGGCACAAAGGGGCCACTCCAAATTAGCCATGGAGATGGTCAAGGGGTGTGAAGAGTTGTACGCCTGAACCAAGAAACTTTAGAATAGGCTTAAAAAAAAATATGAAAAACATGTTAATAAAACACAAAGACATGTGGAATTTGAGGTTGGGTAACATGTGTGGTTGAACATTTTAGATTTTAAGATGTTTAATGGACTAAACCCATGTTTTATTGCCAAGTATGCGAGGTTTTATGAAATTTTGCGTAATTTGCACCTTGATGTGTACACCTTGAAATTGTCAACAAACTTTGTGGGACATTTGACTTTTCATGTTTCAAAACTAAAGTTGTTTTTATGTGATGATTGAAAATTGAACTGGAAGTAAAAGGTGCAACTAGATGTGAATGCCATTGAACATAAGTTTGCATCTAAGATCAAAAGCCTACTCCATCTGAAGCAAATATGTCACAACCTTAGCCTTGGGCTCGTGACCAAAACAAGGGCTTGCAAAGGCGCGGGCCAATAATGAAGCCCGGGAATCACATTTCATGCTCTCAAGAGTGTGGGAGGGTGTGAAGGAATGAACCTCCACACTCCCAAGTGGGCTCCCATTTTGGGAGTCGAAGTCCCGATGGACTCTTGAATCTTTAGAGAGCGATTGTAGGCGTCAAAACCCATTGGATTGAAGAATTCCTTATATCATTGAAAATTCTTAGAACGTAGATGTCTAAAATGAGTTCTTATGACCCATTTGGGTGCTTGGAACACAAGTTATGGCCAAAAGAAAGGTTGGGAATCAAATTGCCCATTTGACTCTTAACCATTAAAAGTTGCAAATCGCCCCAATTTCGTTGCGTTCAGGTGACGTGCTACATACCATTGGAAAACACTTGACGAGGGCTATAACTTTGCTTTTAACCGCACCTCAATCGGAGGTCTGCACATAAAGTTATGGGTCTCCAAAGTCGTGAGAGTCCCAATTTTGAGAATTTCGGGACTCCCACTTGGGAGCCTTGCGACAAAATGAGATTTGGGTGCTAGTCTCATGGCCAGGCACAGAGAAAACTATAAGGGGGAAGGTGGTGGCTACCCCCAAGTCCAAGCTATTATGAGTCTTGTGAATTCATGGTTGCCCATAGCTTGTTTGTGCACCAAAGGTGTTCTAGTTCGCACTAACTAATTTGTTTTTTGGTTTGTGTAGGTTCGTGTAAATAATTGACTTGCTTGTCAATCTTCTTAGTCCTCATTCTGGAGCTCTAGCACACCCTCTACCCCTAAAGTGCTATGAGCCAGGGAGCGCCCTTCAACTGCTTCTCCTTTCGTTGTCATCACCTTTCGACTCGTAGTTGAGTCATCAAGGAGCTTGGGGGTGCGTCAAAACGTGCTTCAAATACAAGGAATATTTTATCAAGTATAAGGGTTGCCATCATAAGGAGGTAGTATAAATGAAGCTTGCACATTTAGACCACTTGTTGAACATTGTGTCCAAATTTGAATAGGATAGGGGACACAAACTTGGGATGAAAAAAACAAGAAAAAAAAAAAAACCCCACATAAAAAAGCCTAAATGTTGATGAAGGCATCAACCTTTTCTAAAGTATGGAAAAATGCCCACAAATATACAAAATAAATCAACATTACGAATATAAGGGGATTAAGGGTTTTTGCAAACATGGTCAATAGTGAAAAGGCTAATGCTCATGAGGGAGGGAGCGACTAGGAAAAGCAATGAAGTGGGAACCAACAAAATGGACTTAAGTTGAATTGAAATTGAAAAACTCTAAGGCCCAATTTGGTGAGATTTGGGTAGTGGTGCATCTGAATAAAATTACACATTCATGAATGGAAAAGTCAGTTTTCTTATGCATGAATTCATATTCATGTCCCACTTGGGTAAAGGGGACTTAAATTGTAAGACACATGGTTTAACACTATCTATTGGCATGTTTGAAACCCTTGTTTAGTGTGGTGACCAAAACCTCCAAACTAAACTCGAAATGGATTCAAAAGAAAGGAAGGTTGAGAGAGGGAATAGAAGGGGGGAAAAAAAAACATTAAAAGGAAACACACAAGGTGAAAACAAAAAGACATTTGAAATAATTCTTCTTATGTTGAAAACACAAAGACACAACACAAATGGGCTCCCTTGATCTTGGAAGTAACTAATATCACAATAGTTGATCAAAGGGAAAAAAATGGCAAAAGTGCCCAAGGGTGGTCACCCTTGATCATGAATGAGGACGTTGACATCTCTAAAGTGGGGGAAAGTGACATGCCCTTCTAAGTGAACCTTTAACTAAAAAGGCTTGCTTAATCAGGTCCCAAGTTTGAACCCTTGTGAGGTGGCCCCTAGGGTGGATTAGGGAATGAGTTTAAGTGTTGGGCTTGGTTTGATTACTAGTTTGACATCACTCACAAATCGTATAAGTGTGACAAGTGAAGGTTTGAGGAACGGGTTTGATGAGATGTCAAATCAACATGCTAAGCTTTCAAATAGACAAGTCCGTGGTTAGACCATGGGATGGGAGATGGTAATTAGTTGGGAAGTTTATGGTGAGTTGTAGTCCCACCCATCTAGGGTCGAGGTTAGCCCAAGGTTATGAAATGAGGTGAGTGCCAGAAGTAACCAAGTGCGTAGCTTGTCATGTATAGTTAATTCATATGTTTAACAAAAAACATGGTAGAGGTATGAACGCAAGGGTGTTAATGCAAATTTGAGTGCGAGAATGAAACTTTGAGCTTAGTTTGTTGGTGGCAATATCATTTGAGGTCAAATGCATGTGCACAAAATCACATGTGGATCTCCAAGTCCTCAACTCATTGTGGTTGTCCTTGTTCTTGCAGCACTTCTTTCTTGTCACTGAGCATGAATAGCTAGTAATATCCATGGAAGTTAGCCATTAAAGTATGGAGTGTTAGGTGGCTTATCTTGTATATTCTGTAACCTGTATGATAAATTCAAACATGTTATTGTCTCTATTGAGCCCAATTTTGCCCTTGAATAAAATTTACTCTTAACATAATCCTTGGAAATATTTGTTCAAAGTTGCTGAATGGAACCTTGGGTGGTTTATGAGAAAACCTTGTTAGTAAACAAAATGCTTAATATGGTTCAAATGAGCATTTAGTGCAGCAAAAAATCTCTAGTGTGACCAGGGTTTTTTTTTCCCAATTTTGTGAGGTAGCTGAAGTGATGATCAAGCATAAGATGATTTAGCCAGATTTGGCTACGGACTAGATATGAAAGTAGAAAAAAACCAGAATCCTTTGATATTCCCGGCTACCTACTGGAACTTATCATAAACATCTGGCAATTTGAAAACTTTTTATTTTCAAAATTTGGTGAATTTGTGCCATTTTTTCCATGGAAAATCCTAGGTCAAAATTATATTTTTGAGGTTGAAATTTGGCAAAATTTCACTAAAAAAAAACCATTGAGTGTGAGCCAGATAAATGATTTTTGTGAAAAAAATGGGACGTAGTCACCAGATTTAAAGGAAAATATTTCTGAAAATTGCCATGTGTAAGAAAAATAGGTTTCTGCAGGTGAAAAAAATATAGCAGGCTTCTTAATTTTTTATTTACTTTCTTCTCTGACCTATAGCCAAATCTAACTAATTCCTCTTGTGGATGATTGTTGGTGTGGCTACATCACAAAAGTGAAAGAAGAAGCCCACTGGGTTGAAAGCTCAATAAAAGACAGACTTCAATATACCATCCATCACATAGTAGTACCATGATGCAAATCATGGAGTTACTTTGTGAACATTTGGCTCCCAATCAAAACAATTCTCTACTCAAAATCGCTACCCACAATTACTTGCTAGTTTGCTAATAAGCAAGAGGGCAAGACCAAAAGTAATGCAGGATAGATTCTATTGAACTTGATGAACAAACAAGAGCATTCGGTGTACATCGATGTTGTAATCAATTTTGTGCACTTCAATTTTTATCCCCTTACCAACAGCAACTGCATCCGTGGGCACATTTACACACCCAAACTGATTTTCACTCTACTTATGTAGTCTATACTTCATCCAAAATAGTGTGTAGATGCAGCTGGAACATACAGTTTTAGGGCATCTCCACCCACAAAACCTCGAAAATGTGGTTAATTGATTTATTTTCCTGTTATGTGTGAAGATGCTTCAAACATGAATTCTTCAACAGATATGTGGTTAAAAGCTTTACTCTGCCCTGGCTAAAAAAATTGACCCCCTAAGAGTGCAAAAGTATACCAACCCCAGAAGATGTTAAATGAGCCTAAGATTGCAAATGCAGTCAGTACAAAAAGAAACCGCTGCGATATTTTTTCTCAGTCTGCCCTTTGCCCCATTTGTTTTTTACCTTGTGACACCTAAACACGTCTTGGGTCCATGTTATGCATATTTTGGGTCCATGTTTTGGGTCCATGTTATGCATGTTTTGGACATGTTATGGGTATAAAAGTATGTAACATGTGACTGGGCATGTTATGTGCCCTTTGGAACATTCATAACATGGAAGGTTATGAGTGCAAAATGTGCCCTAGTATCAGCCAATTGTTTTTAGAAAACATGAATGGGGCAACGGGCAGACTGGGGGAAAAAATAGTAGCAGTACTTTTTTGTACCAACTGCATTTACAATCTTAGGCTTATTTAACATTTTCCTTACATCAATACAAAAATGCGAATTAATATGTGCCTTCTAATAATTAAATATTCATAATTTGATTGAATTGAACCAAATTATGACCAAAAAATTCAATTCAATTCAATTGAAAATTCAATGAATGAATGAATTAATTAACCTTGTTGAATCTAGAGGAGAAGAATGTTGTGTTTAGTTCAGATTCATTGAATTTAAACTCAATTGAATTTGAATCAAGCTGCAAATTTATGCGAATTCATGAATTTAATATTTTTATTAAAATGAAACTTAATTTCCACAAAATCAACTCATTTTTTTCATCATTTCATTGTTGACCACTGGTAGTGCAAATCCCATGCTCTTGAAATTTTCAGCATTTCTACAAATAATATAATTAATAGGATAATGTTACTAATCTATAGGGCAATGTTTCCACTGAGGTAATGGATCAACAACCACCAAAAATAAATAAATAAATAAATTCATTAATTAAAAAATAAAATCAACAACCACAAAGACCTCAGCTGCTGCAGTTCCTCACTACTGATGAGCTAAGCAAAACATACTTGCATTGTCAAAGAAGAAGGCACTTGCAGGTGCAGAGCTTGATGGATTTATATACCATTATTTTGTCCTCTAGCAATGAACTGTATCCTGCCAGCTGCTAATGAATCTCCACAAGCACAGTTTTTCTTTTCAATCACATGTGATATTGAAAATTTGGCAAAAACTAGAAAGAATAGTCAAATTTACACTGGAAAAACAAATTTCAATTTTTTGTTCAGTTGAATGATTCCCAATTTCTTTTTGTCAAAATGTCAAAATTTATCCCAAAAGAATTCACTACTGCAAAGTTGAGTGTGTGTGTGTGTGTGTGTGTGTGTGTTTTACCCAATTTTGTGATGTAGCACAAGTTGTGATCACCCGCAAGATGATTAGCCAAATTTGGCTAAAGACAGAATATGATTCAGGAAAAAATTTCAAAGCAGTCTTCTGTATTATTGGCTACAAGCTATCTATCACATATTGGAACCTGATGTAGCATCTGGCGATGCATATTTTTTAAAAAGTTCAGAATTGCTGATTAGAAGCCTCCTCAAGAAACCCTCATTTTCCCAAATCTCACAAAGATTTGGAACTGAGTTTTAGTCTCAGTCCTGACAGGCACACCATCTTTGCTCAAAAGAAAATGAGGAGGTCATGGAATTACAGGGCCAAAATTCATTACAGTATATGGCTTACTATATATATATATATATATATATATATAGAGAGAGAGAGAGAGAGAGAGAGGTACTGGACAGGATGATGATGATGGCATCCATGCCGGTACTAGCCTACTACTCTTCTTCTACTACTAAAGTCCTGAGTGCATAAACTTAATATAGTAATGTGTACATACAAATGAAACATACATGATTGCTACTACAATTGTATTCTTCATCTAACACCATATTCACCCACACCCAATACATGTTGGGCCTTTACTGATGTCTACGACATCCAAAATAGTTTGCAAGTAGAAGACATTCAGCTGCCCTAGCTAATGATTAAGGGCGACTTTAGACAAGGGTCCAAGGTCCAGGGACCAATGAATTCAAGTAATCTACCCTGGTGGTTAGAGTTTGAGACTATGGCCACAGAGTGAGTTATCAACAAAAAAAGACAAAAGACAAAAAAAGTTGTAGTGTGGTGCATTAATGTGCAAGTTATTTCCTCATCCCTCACTCATAAACATGAGGGACTTACAAACTTTCAACTCACACTTGAAAGCTAAATTGGGTAGCTCTTCATGAGCTAGTAATTAAGGTGGGAAAATCAAAAGATGGGGGAAATTAAAATAAGTCACCTTCTACTATCTCTGCATGCTGATCGTAGTAGAGTGGCACATGCTTTATCAGTATACAAGGGATTTTTATGGCCTGTATTACAACTAGTAAAGACCCTTTCTTTTCCCTAATTGGGGATCCAAACTAGTGGACCTTCAGGCATCCGTAATCCACATCCAAATGAGTTGTTTGGGTAGCCTAATCCATGACTATATAATTTAGGGCTTGAAACTTGAGCAAGCTGATGATGTTGGATGTAGTAGTAACTGTAGCCCAAGAATTATTACTGCAAACAAAACCAAAATTTCTGTCAAGAATTTGAAGGTTGATTAAACTCAAACTTTTTTTTTTCCTTTTTTTTTTCAAGAACTGGAGCCAGAATTCCATGAAACAACCATGGAAACAATTTGGTTTTTTTTCTTTGTGATACTGATGAACAAGCAAGCATGGAATTGGATTTGTTGTGAAGTGTTGATGAAATTCACCAAGTGATGATCTAATTTGGTGGTGGCTGGTGTCGATGGGGGAAGGTAGTACAAGTTATTAGAGGAGATTAACTTACATGATGGGCCACTGCTTTTGGTTTTGGAGGTTGATTGATGATGGGCTGAACTGAAGCTGTTTCCAGAGTTGGATGCTTGAACCCATAATGGCTGATCACTTGGTTATCTGCAAAGTTGATAGCCCTCTCCATTTGGGTGATACATTGCTCAGGTGTGTAGCCTGGATTGATCACTCCTTCACAAAATTCACAACCACAAAAATGTGTGACAAATGGCCATCGGTCGTCCCCATACAAGCCTGGTTTGTACTTCGCCATCATGTCTTCGAATTTCTCTGTCAGAATTCGCCAGTAGCCTTGGAAGTAGTAGGAGCTCTCTAGATAGATCTTGGAACCCCACTTCTCCCTGCGCAGCAATATTGATCACGCGCAATAAAAGCACATAAATTACACGATCATATATGTGCGCATTTCAGCTTTGATTTGATTTTTCCAGAACCTGAGCTAGGACCTGAAGAACCTCCTGGCTAATACAGTACCTAGATGATTCATTTCAGCTGCCAACACTGAAAATATTAGATTGGTGGTAGCTACCTGTCAGTGATCATGAGATACACAAGAGCAGACTGGTCGTCGGCTTGGCCTTGAGGTCTATCAGGGAGGGCCTGAGAGAGCAGCGGGCCGATGGCGTCTCGGATGGGCCCTAGTGGACTCATGGGAGCCCAGGCGTGCAGCAGATCCATGGACCACTGGCAGTTGCGGAGGATGAAGACGCCGGCATTGAGAGCAAGCCAGCTCCTCTTCTCGTACAACGAATCTTCCCATCCGTGGACCACCATGTTGTAGTTCGCGTATTTCTCAAAGGGTAGCTCGAAGGACATGTCTGTGAAGACGGCGTCGCTGTCCATCCACCAAATCCAGTCCACCTCAGGATGCTTAAGCATGAGCATGTGAGTGAGGAAAACTTTTACCCACCAGATGGTCATTTCGTCATCCATCTTGTCCATGTTGTAGTAGATCTCGATCCCGTGCAATCGGCAGTAGTCCACCTTGTTCTTGATGGCTTTCAGCAGCATTTGATCCCCTTGTTTGTTGGAGCAGGAGTTTGGGTGCGAGCTGGTGACCAGAAGGATGCGAGGTGGTGCAGCTTTTGAACTCTGATCATGATCGGCTTCTTCTGTAGTACTGGTGTCATTTCCTGCACTGTCTGCGGCCTTCTTCAGATTCGCCTTTGCAATGGCACGTCGCTGGTCCCAGTCTTTGATTCTGGGACCAAATTTTGTGAACTTGGGATTTGAGTTTAGAACCTCCTGCATATTTTCATCTATCTCTTTCAGAAGTCTCTTGACCTCCTCCGGTGATGCAGGAGCTTCTGAATCTGCTGCCGCTTTTGTTGCGACTCTACTAGCGGTTTTGGCCTGCACGGCTTTCTTAACCGAAGCAGCTGTGGAAACCGGTTTACGATCGATCGGGTTGCTCACGCTGAAGACTATCAATGTGCAGACGGCAACAGCCGCACAAATGATATAAACCGTTCTGCGTTGAGGCTTGTTCCCATGCAACTTCCCTCCTCTATGACCAGCAGCGCCGCGGAGTACCCTGTGGTACCACGGGTCTACGAGCTCGCTCGATACTTCTTTCCTCATCATATTCTCTGGCTGATCAGGGCCTTGCTACTACGGCGCTGCAGTGCTAGCTAATTATAGCTCAATCTCCTCCTCGAGTACTAGCTACACTAGAGATCAATCAATCGGTTGGGTATGAGCAGCTCAAACAGTTGATCTCAAACGACCAGGCGCATGACTTGCCCAAGCGCAGATACCATTACCCAGAGAATTGTAACAACTCTAGAATATATGTTCTGGCAAATTTACTGCACATACGAGATATGCAACGAAACAAGAACTAGTAGTACTTGTGCTGCTGTTGCTACAACCCCTACTTAGACTCTACAAACAATCTACTACATATATATGCTGCCAATCTTCAAAAAAAATCTCGATAACTCATGGAACAGAAAGTATAACTCCGATCACTGCACAATTCTTCATGTGCTCGAATCAATGAGTGATCCGAGTCATGAATTTTGCTGCTAGAGTACTATTCCCGGAATTCATGCATGTTACTCTCAACCAACGATAGTTGGAGGAGCTGCAGCTGTGAATATGGAACAGCTAGACTTACTGTCTGTTCCACAATGAATCCCTTCCACAAGTCCTTGCCATCTGCAGTGGAAAACGATGCGAAGTATACCCACACTGCATCACTCCAACCCCGACCTCGCCTTAATACTCAGGACTCCCTAGAACTGCAAGTACTCGCACATCGTAGTCTAGCGATTAGATCGAGAGAGTATCAGGGGCCCACTACTCGACTTGATTGGGATCCATGAGGAGCTGGTATCATGAGGCCACGCCTTAGGAGCCGCGAGCGACGCTGATCCAGCACTTCATCAGCTAACAGAATGTGCAGGAGGTGGCAGAGGATGATCCCCAGTGGTGCTCAGTATGTGACCCTGCAAAAGTATTTTTGAGATCCAGGTTTTATTTACTTTTTCTTGTAACCCTTACCGATACAACTGAAACTGAGACTGCAAATGGGTGGGAGACTACTAATAGCAAACCACCTGGACGAATCATTATGATTGACCAATCAGAAACGGGAAGAAGCAGTGAGATTGTATTTATTACGCTCTTCTGTACTAGAGCTTTGTTGCGCCATTTTACCAGCCTCACAGCAAAGTGTGCAAACATGCAGGAGCGAAAATCATTTTCCTGAGACAAACCGGCATGTTTTGACTTTTCTTAAATGAGCATCGCTGGGGGATGCGCTGAAGTGACGACAACTTAGAATGTAATAATAATAATAATTTACGTCCAATTCCCCTCACATAATACTATCAATTAGGGAGCATGATAATAGCGTCCGTCCGTCCGTCCGTCCGTCCTTCCTCCACAAAATATTTTGGTTTCGTGATTCATTGAAGCAGCTGCTGTTGCTGCTGATTCGAACCAACAACAGCCACGAGGCTCGTCACCATCATCATCATCATCATCATCATGAGTGCAATCGGAGTAGTGTGTCCCAGCCACCACCAAACGCCCACTATGATGAAACAAATCAGCCGTTTTCCCTATCTCGCGGGGATCTATCGCACTCGAGTAAAGTGCGTGCATTATTGCGAGACATACGCCGGCCCAAATTCACACACATACAGGGACATACCCATTTTCGCTTTCTTCTCAAAACCCACGTTCAATTAATTTTGCACGTGATCACTTTTACCCTTTTGCCCCCTCCCCATTCTCTGTCTTCCCAGCTACAAACTAGTTCATCTGTACTTTGGCAAGGTACCACAAGCAGCATGGTATATAGTAGCTAGTTACCAACAGTTCTTTTCTCTTTTTCTTTCTCCCTTACATTTTTATCTTTTTCCAAATAAAAAATTTGGGCAATTAGAAACTAATCTAATGTAGACCCAACTCAATTAGTTTTCCAGAATTTTTGGGAATTCTTTTTCACATTTTTTGATACCATAAATTTGATTCTTAAAAAAAACCCTGGTTACTACAACATAAGAAGCTACATACTCTGCTAGCTACTCTGTATCAAGCCTCGGTAGGAGCGTTTGAAGTCTCGGTAGGTGTGCAGTAGTAGTAGTAGCAAATGGTGCAAAATCTAGATTGTGCAATTGGAGGAACCAGCACTAGAAAGAAATGAGTAATTGGAGTGGGGGCGGATGTATAATTGGAACCCATCATTCTGCTTGCTAGACTCTCTCCTTCAGATTAAAATAAAGCCTAGGATGCATGGGACTGCCATGATGTCGTTTAGGGTTCAATGTCAACAATGGACAATTTGTAATGTATAGAGAATTTGCAGTGGGAAAATCTGCAAAGAGCCTTGGGTGAACCAGGAGCTACATTGGTACTTTCACTAATCTTCACCTTCTTGAGTGGCTGTCTTTAGCCTCTGGGAAATGTGAAATTTGGACTCATATAAACTTATAAAATAGTCTTATGAAGGAATATATATATAATTAAATTGTTTAGAAGCAAACCCCAAAACAATTTGGGGCTTTTACCATGATATCTGCAGTGGGTAGGTGGTGTTTCACTCAAGGCAAATTCTATTTCTCTAATGTAGTTAGGTCTGCTTAAACTAAGGTGAAACCCTGCCCTAGATTGATGTCTCCTGCCCTTGTCCCCAACAATAACGAGCAGCTCATCACATAATGAGTCTGCCCTTCATGGCAGGTTCAAACCAGTGTTGGGTGGGTACTGGTTTTTGTGTTGGGTATTAATTGGGTATCAGATCAGGTATAAGCATATATGCAAACCGAATCTTACTTTCTCAAAAATTCAACCTTGCATAACCAGACCCATCATCTTAGGAGAATAACAATGTAAGGTGTCTCTCAAAAACCCAGATCAATAATCTTGTCATATTTGGATTGTGCTACCTTCAAATTGCAGAGAAAAAAGAATTCCTCCAATTCCCTTAGCTGTTGCAAATAATCAATAAGCATTCTCTATTATGATTCAAGGAACAAAACTTCAGTGTCATAGTAGATTGTCCCGTAGCTTGCTTTGTAACCTTGAAAGATTTAAGACTATTTGTCAAAGCCTTAACGACTCAGCAAAGATCCAACATGTGTTTTGAAGGGGGTCTTTGAAAAACCTAAATTAAAAAACCTTTTTGTACTTGTCTGGGTTTCTGTTAAGGAATTCAACCTTATACTCGGTTCGTTAATCACATACCCTAATTCTCCCCCCCCCTCACCTCATAACCTCATAATCGCCCATCTTTGAGTTTCTACGACCTGAACTCAAGTGATTCTTTCAATCCTCTAAGAAGAAAAAAAACCGAACCTCGGTGATAAAATCTTCTGCAACTGCTTTTAAACTGTAAAAGAGAACAATGCTAGGCATGCCCAAGAACTAAGCATAATCTTCCTCTGACTCTCTGCCCACCTGTTGAGGGAGAAAAACATATAGGCTACTTGCACCAGAGTGGGCACTGGGGGCATTCCTAAAAGAATGCCTAGACCCACATTTTGGGGAATGACCTTATTTGCAGGTGGGAATATGTCTAATCCAGAATCAAAATTTCATAAATCATGAGGCGATGATGATCAAAGTGTAAGAACCCTAGTTGCTGGGGAACCCCTCCAGGTATGGATGGAGCCTCCTCATGTCTTACTATGTAATGTTTAGAGACATGATTCAAAAATAAAATGCTCTCCTCTAAGAAAAAAATTCCAGAACTAGTTTATGAAATTATAAGAGGAAGATGGAGGCTCATTCTGGGGGTTCAAATGCATCTTAAAGAGGTCCTCCTCCTCACCCGAGAAGGTGACAGTACCAGTGTCCATGTGCTGGGTTTCACCCTGGTCGGGTGGTGGAGGCCACAAAATGTAACACCTTTGCCCAGCCCAACCCCTCTCATTTTCACCTTTGCAACAACCCTGCTTGTGCTTCTTTACATAGCCATGGAGTATTTTGACTTTGACAACTTTTGGGATTTGATTTTAAAAGAGAATACATGCAAAATTTATCTGGGTGTTCAGATGGGTTATGTTTAGGGTACTTTGAAATCAACCAGACTTCAGTCACTTTTGGTTCGAACCACTCTTGTCTGGTTCTTCATTTCAAAAGGAACCTCTTTGTTGTGGTTTTTATTTCATTATTTAATGGAACCTTTATCAGTCTTGAGTTCAGTTTTTTGGATGTTTGAAGCTTTTTGATTCCGATCATTGTCACAAAAAATTTAGAGCTGAATCCATTGAAGACAAGGTCCAATTTCATTTTCATTACACAACTTTTTTTTTTTTTAAATAATTTTGTTCAACTAGTGCACACAATTTAAGACAAAGATTATATAATATTAATCATATACAACCACTCAAATGTAATAACTTGTTTAAAATATAGGGCACAAAGTTTATATTTTTTTCAATAAAAATTGTACTTACGTACTTTAAAAACTTTAAACCTTTTCAAAATGGGGCAGCACCCTAGTTCAGGTTCTATTGAAAGTATTCTAGATTCTCTGGTTTGGTTCCAAAGGCAGTTTCAAGAGAATATGAAACCTCTAGTGGAAAGTAGAGTTTGTTGGTATTTTTTGGGATGTTTTCACTTTTTATGTACTTGCTTCATTTTTTCTTAAGTTGTAAGTAATTTGAACTTGAATCTTATCTGAAGAACTCGTGGTTCCAACTATGAACCTGATGCCATAAGATTTTGGAAACCCAAATGGTGGAATGGGTATAGTATGGTTTTGAATTCTGATCGATGAATTAAAACCCTAAAAGCTTGTGCATTTGATTCATGAAATTTTGTGCTCGTATTGAAGAAGCATCTGGAGTAGCTCGGGAAGGTCAAGTGCTAGCTCCACACAAAAATAAAATAAAATAATGAATTGATAGAATGTGGAGCCATTGTATGCACCAGTGTTGGCCAATTATTGTTTTTTTTTTTAAAATTAATAACTGTCATGTAGGTTTTTTAAAAATAAAATAAAATTGGAAACCACGCAGGTTATCAATATCAAAAGAATTTGAGTGCAGAATACATAATTCAAAAAAATTCAATAATAATGTTCGGTTATGCATAAGAGTGGGTTATCAAATAATCAATTCATACCCAATGATTAACTTATTGTTTAAACAACAATTATAATCTTTTTAAATTTTAATAAAATGCTATTTTTTCTGGTTATCATTTTTTTTTGTATTCGTATTTGAAGATTGATAACCTACATGGATGATAATTGAGTCATCCAGGTAGGTTATTATATTTTTAAATTTCAATATGAAGCAATTGTCAATTTATAGGAGTGCCTTCTCAGGCTCTTCGAATCATCTTCGAAATGCAAAGCCAAAGAAGCAGCCCAAAATAGCAGAAAATAAAATACATTTTTTCAAATTGCAAAACACCTTTTTTTTTTAAAATTCTTTTCATTTTGATCCCTCCTACTTCATTGGTGCATAACTTTCTCATTTTTGGTTCAAATTGAGCAATTTGAACTGCTTTGAAATCACCATCTTAAGCTTTACAAATCATTTTGTAACTCTAAAGGCAACAAAATACTATTTAAGGATTTTTTTGAGGGGTTTGGAAATAAGCTATGAGTTGTTCGATTGAGAATTTTGAGAGCTTGTAACTTTTCTTGTCTCTAATCTGTTTTTGTTGATTTTTAGTGCAACAAATGCATCAAGAAGAGGGCTCCATCTACTATTTCAACACCATAAACAAAGGGCCCTCCTTGAAAAACAAAGAAACCTTACCTTAATTGTTCAAACATCGGCATGCCTACCCTAGTTTATAGCTTCTTGCTTTATAACTGACCACCTAGGCAGCACCTATGTTGAAAATTTAAATATGTCAAATTTCTTTTTTTCTCTCTCTCAAAAATAATGATTTTTTGAAAAATCCAAAAAAATCCTTCTTACAAATCATAGAGCTTTCTTCTTTGCACTTTCATCAAATTTTTTTAATCTTTAGGTCTTAAAATATCTCCTAACTTGGGATTTTTTTTTAAATTAAATGAAAATTCAATGACCAGTTTATGAGAATCAAATGTGAAAACCAATTGTTATTACATTTGTGAAAACTGGCATGTCTGAGAACCAACTAACCTAAAAAAATTAAAAAATTGATCCCCAACCAGAATCTCAATAAAAAAAAATTTCAAAAAAACCAAACCAAACCTATGTGAAAACTGGAACCGGTCGATTCTCACAAAAATGTGAGATCTGCCCAACACTAGTTTCTACCGCATCAAGTGACAAAATTCTCTTGGGTACATATTGATGTTGCGCTTTTAGGTTTAGGGTTCATAAATGGAAATGACCCGGATCTTTTGATTGTCATTCATTGCCAATAAGCAAAGGGCGACATTGGGTTTTCATATTCCCTTTCAAGCATCATCAATCAAATTGTGGAAAATAAAACTTGAAGAAAAGGTTTTTGTTTTTGGTTATCATCATCATCCACATAACATGGAGATGGAGATATATTTACAATGATGAAACATTTGGACTGCATTATGCTGCTGCACAAACCCTAGGCTCAGTTTCATCATTAAATACTCTTTTTAAAATAGTGAAGTGAAAGTCTGAAGTTGCGGGTGTTGAAAACCATCATAATTATTGCACGTTCCAATCTGAATAATTTCACTTTTCATACGACAATATCATATAGCAGATCATGTTGAATTTTTAACAATTTTAAATTTATAAAAAATGTTTTGTTAGTATGTAGTATTCCAATGGAATATCTCCACTGGAGTAGACCTGACTTTTTACTTCTCTGTGTACTTTGAAGGATCTCCCCCTAGCAGAAGAACCCTACTAAGGGTGTTATGCCATGGGGAGATCCCCCTTCTTTTAAAAATGTTTGCATGTTCTCATTAAAAGATAGTCATTTATGTGCATCAAGGTTTCTGAACTTGTGGGTTCTTCTGAGGTTCAAGAACATGCTTAGGCAATCCTCCTTAGCAAGAACCCACTCTTACAAGTACCTTAAAATCATGTATGTAATGCGAGAAACAATCCAGGTATTTTCTAATAATAAATTTGATGGTGGAGTCCAGGAAGGGGAGAGGAGGGCTGGCATTAGGAATAGAGTTGTTACTTTGGGAACATGTCTCAAATATACAAGGTTTTTTCTTTTTCTTTTTTATTTTCTTAAAATAATTTTTTAGTGGTTTAGGCATGTAGTTGATATAGTTTCTCACTTTTATTAGTTCCTAGTACTGGAAAAGAAAAAAAATCAATTTTGGGCTATGTATAAGTAGGGAGAACCAGATCTGGTTCGGAACTGACCTGCTTAAGATTTGTTTTCATAAACTAGGAACTTAAGAGTCTTGAAATGTGAAGAACCCACATTGCAACCAGACTGGAATGGAAGTTCTAGTGAAGAAAAACAAATTTAAGAATTTATTAGAACTTTCAAATTTTAACAAAAGAGCTGGAACCAGGATCAGAGGTTCTCTTGAAAAGTAAAGAACTAAACAACACAGGTTACAACCACTATTGTCTAAACCTTGGATTCTAGTTTGAAAAAATAAATTAGAATTGTGATGGTTCCAATTCCATACATTAATGGAATTGGGTATCCAGTTTTAGGTTTGATTCTGGAAAATTACACCCAATCTTGAGTAACCCAAACTAAAACTGACAATTAATTGCTGATTACACTCCAATTAATTCTCGATTATTTGTTTTCCTTTCAAAAATGTTGAGTTGGTTCTGTTTCCATATACATACATGAAATTGGGAACCCAATTCTAAGTCCAGTTCTTAAAAGTTGTCGGTTTTGGTTCTAGATCAATTCCATAAATGAGGCCTGATTTTGGTTCAATTTTTACTAATCAGAATAAGAAGCAATGATTCTAACCCACCAAACTGGGTTGGGTAACTGCCCAACACTCGTTACAACGTCTGTGTCACTATGGAATCACATCAAATTTGTGTTGAATTGCAAACCTTATAGTTTGTACTTTTTAATTT
>Ga0209208_10001064_pt1 | contig 38169 bp, 19 predicted proteins | sample S1TSphfallax_3_FD_187694 | JGI IMG/M metagenome (GOLD analysis project Ga0209208, IMG submission 187694) | Host-associated microbial communities from peat moss isolated from Minnesota, USA - S1T2_Fd - Sphagnum fallax MG (SPAdes) (version 2) | ecosystem: Host-associated > Plants > Peat moss >... | reverse complement strand
AAAAAGATATCAAAGTTATGTAGGTAAATAGGTATGAATATTACCTACCTACATTTAAGTAACTACCTAATTAATTTCTTATCTACCTTAATTTTATTCATTTACATACTAGCAATATTACATGTCTATTTATGAATTACCATCTATAACTTAATTTCGTGATTTGATTTGATTTTTCTTGATATTTAATTAAAATTTTTAATGTACTATATGATCAAAATATATTAATAAATTTCCAATATTCCTATTTAGAATATTTTTTAATAATCGACATTTCATGTTTTAGAATCATCATATTTAAACATCACAATGAAATCATTATTTTAAATGTTATTTTAAAAATGTAGTGATTACGTTTTTCAATTTTTATTTTTTATTATTTTTAATCATAAATTATGTCAAATCAAATTTTACATGTTTAAAATAATCATTTGATTACTTTTAAATAGTCTTAATCTTAAATTTTAAAGATCAATTTTTAAAAATATAACATTGGATAATATATATTGTATAATATTTAATATTTGGATTATTTTAAATATTTATTTTAGAAGTTCATACTATTATAAATGAAATATAATTATTTAATTGAATTTTAAAATTTTAAAATGAATTGATATCTGATTTATTTGAATAATTTTTTTTTGTAATAAAATAACTTTACATGTGAAAATGTATTTAAGTAGGTAGGTTAGGCTAAATTAGGTAACATAACTAGGTTAAGTAGGTTGCTAAGTAAGTTGTATATATCTATGTTTGACAATTTCAATAGGTTAACCAAAAATATATTCATAACCAAAGGATGACAATGTTCTTCATTCATGTTGACTAGTGGTTCAATGGTTAAAGACTTGAACCTTCTTAAAGGATGTGAACGGTTTAAGTCTTCATATTTACAACCTATGTTTCACTAATTAAGTTGCCTACCCACCTAGTTAAGTCACCTATACTACGTGCCTACTTAGGTTACATAGGTTAAGTAGTGACACATGTCAGTCATTAATTGGATGAAAAATAATGAAATGAACCTAATTATCATCATTTGATGATGATCATAATTCTATATAATATGATTACATGTATATAATGATATTAGAATAATAATAATTAATATGATAATAAAATATTATATTTTTTATTATATATATAATGTTGTAGTGGTAAAAGATATGAGCCATTATGATTATAGTATTCAAAGATTCGATGGCTATGGGATTTGTGACTACAACCAAAAATATAGCTAGTGGTTTTTATTAAATGCACTATAGTCATGGCAGTCATAAATGTCCTTTATGACTACAAATGTAGTCATATTTTCCACATTTTGGCATAGTGAATGGTTGAACTAATTTTCTAAGTTATTTAAAATCAAACACCATTTCAATCTAATAGTTATAAAAAGATAAGGTTCTTGCACATTACATTTTGTGCATTTTATGTTGTAACCAAAATAAAACAACTTAAACTAGAATAAGTTAGAATAAATAAAAATATCCTAAGGTGGAATAACCTAAAATAACCAAGAATAGCCTAGGTTGGAATTATATAGAATAATTTAAAATAGCTTAAGGTGGAATAGCTTAGAATATCCGGCTAAGGTGGACTAAGGTAAAATAATTGAAAATAGCATTAAGTAGAATAGCCTAAAATAAACTAGGGTGGAATAGCCTAGAGTAGCCAAGAATAACCTAAAATAACCTAAACTGGAATAATGTTTAATAGTTAATAATAGCCCAACCCATAGAAAGGTAATTAATTAATTAGATAGACTAGGCAATAGGTAGTATGTAGGTGGGTTAAGTAATAGGTAATATGTAGTAAGTAGGTAGGTGAAATAATAAGTATTTTATTGTGTGAATATGTGGTAGTGTTACAATGAGTGTTGTAATGTTTCCATTTTACAATAATTTATCCCATATCCTTTGTTTGCAAGTTGAATTTTGTAAAGTATATAATTAAGTGAAAGAAAGGATTACTCATGGTATGCAATATAGACATTCAAAGTGCATGTGCTATTTGGGATGAACCAATAAAAAAGACTTGTGACCATAAATTAAAAAATCTAGGATTTTTCCTACCGACTTAAGTTTATAACCTACGGCCATTTACCTATCCCAAACCTACCTACTTACCTACCTACATGTTGTTCTAGGTTGCCTGTTATAGCCTAGCCTAGCCTATGATTGTCAAATTGATTATTGTCACATGGATACATCCTAGTTGACTATCCAATTACATCTTACACCTTATGGAACACTTCTTAGTAATAAACCCAATCACAAATGGCCATGCCACATAGGTTGGATGTTAGTTGGATGAAAACTTAATATTAGTTGCACCTTGATGTGACTATCATTTCCACTAGGTGCCATGTAATGTCTTTTGCAACTAAGATTTTATACAACTTGTCCAAGGTAACTAAACATTGTAGTAATCACATGTGACATTTGCAATTAACAATTAGTCATAAAATTAATTGTTAATATGAAAATTCCTTATAATGTTTATTTAATGATGAAGCAAACCCTAGAATAAGGTATGCAAGTTAATTGGGATGGTGAATCCTAAAATGCCATACTTTCATATTATTTAGTCTTTCCCAAGTGTTTGAGAAAGAAAACTTTCGCCAAGGTCACAATTTGCTTGAGTGTTTCAAAAATACCATCCAAGTTTGCAAATTTTGGGCAATTTTTGGTAAAAAATCATATACAACAATGTTAAATGTGTGATAATGAAAATGTAAAAGTACAATCTTGTAATATGGAACAAACACATGACAAAAATGTTGATATTTCCATCCATACAAATTTAAATGGTATTTTGGTAGTATTAGAAAAACAACAAATACTTGTCATGTAGAAGGCAATTATATCTCAAACATGTTATACAAAATTATTATGATAGAACAATTTAATTTTTATAAAAAAATCTATAATAATTTGATGTGTATGTGAAATACATCTTTTAAGTACTTTATATTGGCCCACTTGCATCGAAATAGAATTAAGGAAGCCACCCAAGTCAAGGCTATAGTGTTTTTTTTAACGAAGGTTTCATGTAGCTTCCATGTATTAAACAAAATTTCCCTTGAAATTAGATGGAAATATATTCATACTATATTTGTCATCCATTTAAATCCTTTTATTCCAAAGTGTTATTTAATGTCAATGTCTCATACCACAATTTGGCATAGTGTGTTTCAATGTTTATGCAAATTAATGTTGAAATAACAAATAACATGTATTTACTAATAAACTTTTTTTAATGGTACCAAATTCTACATTAAATATCACAAATTGATAATTGACCATGTAGTTTTCAAAATCAAATATCAATAACACATATAAACAAACATAATAACATATCCAATTTTCATGAAAATGCAACCTAATAGCCCTTTTTATATAACAAATAACACTTTTTCAAGGAAAGTTTTTTAATTATTTATTTTTAGGGCTCAAAACTAAGCATGTTCAAAATACATCAATGTATCATCACATTAGAACATAATTCAAATTTCTTTCGATTTTAGGCCTTCATTATCATCATTATATGGGCTCCATGCATTTTGAAAATGAATGGTTCAATTTTTCATAGAATAAAAGACATTTGAAATTTAAAAGACTCATCAACAACTACTTACCAAAGTTCTTATATCCATAAATGAAAAAATGAAATTTATTCTGGAATTCCTCAAAAATTATTGAAATCAATATTCACTCATATAGAAATCTTGTCCACCAAATAAAACTACAGATCACTGGATGAGAATAAAAAGCTTACCTTTTTTTTACTATTCAAACAAAAACATTCAATGCACAATAGTCTAGATTTGTTACTTTTACAAATGTTTTTAAACTCTTGAAACCTATTTGGATTTTACTACCATTTGCCATTATAAATATGTTTAAAATGTATTTCAAGGATATTGATTGGATTCAACTTAATTTCATAGATTTTTTGGATAGGATGTTTGAAATTTCACATGTGTTCATGTTTGCAATGCCACTTGCACATGCCATAGTTGTTTTTCATTGCACATTAGCTGCTAATAAAATGATTTTGCCCATGGTGCATGCATAATTGAATCTTAGCAAATCAAATTCATGTTGAGGAACATAAATACAGCCTAAAATAGAGAGGGATAATACATCATGTGAAACATACTTTTGTGCTTTGCACATTAATGGTGTGTGTTTTTATTTCATATTTCAAAAACTCCAATTTGAAAATGAACTTAAATACAACCTAAAATATAGAGGAATAATAGATTATATGAAACATATTTTTGTGTTTTGCACATTAATGGTGTGTGTTTTTATTTCATATTTCAAAAACTAAAAATAAGTTGAAAATGCAATATGCCTTTTAAACACAACTTGATTTGATTTTTTCTTGTGAAATATTTTCATTTATTTTATTAGCATTTTTATATGTTCAATTTTACATTAATATACACAATGTAATTTTTGTTATTATTAAACAATCATAACACCAAATTTGCCCCTAGTGAATAATGGGGCATGTTGAATAGAACCCCCTAGATGCCATTAGCCATAAATGTTAACATGACAATTGTAAGTGGTTTGTTTTACATATGGATATATTTTGTATAATATTCATAAAATCTATTCAACCTCCACCCTCAAAATGAAAATCAATTGAATTTTTATTGAATTTTCTTTTGTTTAAACACTTGTATCTATTAGTATCAATTGTCCAAAGGAGGGCATGTTGGGTTTTCCTCTTCATGGTTTAATGCTTGTAATATTTCAATTTGTGATATCTATATATCTATGAATTAGGGGGTATTTCACTTCTTTAAACCCCATGCCCCTTTCTCCATGTGAAACAAGGATGAGGTTCCTCAATTGTCATGGTTTGATGCTTCCAATATTCATATATATCAAAAAAAAATCTAAGGTAAGGTTTTATGTCACTTGTTTCAAAACCCACCCTCTTTCTCCATGTGGAACATGGATTCCAATGTCACATGGGCAAGAATTACAATAAAAGGATCTCTAAGTACATGAAGGCTAGGATGAGCTATGGCAAGAGTAAACATTGAATATATTTTCTTATGATCATGTCCAAAATTATTTCAGTTTTAATTTGAATTTTGAAATACCATCTTCTTTTGTCTCCTTTCCATGCCCTCACCCTAATAAGTAGTTGTTGTGTTCTTTTCTTATTTTGTTGCTTTTTCTTACCTTTCATTTCTTCTTGTCCATCATGTTTTTCTTTCAACAATGTTGAAAGGATTTCAAATACTAAGGTCCAAAAGCCTTAGAGGCAAGAAAATTATCATGTACGAAATTTCCTCCTTTCACACATTTGAAGCTAGTGCTTTCATCTCCATTTCCAAAATGCATAAAATGAAATTTCATGTTCTCTTTGTTGCTAAAGGCCTTATCCTCTTGATATGAACACAATTCATTTAAGTCAAAGGCAAAAACATGGCTATTCATCTTGTGGTTATGTTTAGAATTTTGCAAGTCACATTTGTGTTGTGCTTAAACTTGCACATGTCATATGTAATCCTTTGTAGGTAAAAGTGATGAACATATCTCTTTTCCTCCTCTTCACCTAAATGGGCATTTTACATCTCAATTTAACCATTCAAGTTCACCATGACATTGTCAATTCCTTAGGTTGTGGTTGTGTTTTACAAATCACAATCACAATTTAAGTAACATAATTGTTTTGCAAGTCAATGACCAAATCAAGCTTCACCTCTTCCATTGCATTTCTATATCCTAAGTAAAGGTATGAACATCTTCTTCCTAGGATTCCTTTTGACTCCACAACACTTTCAAAATGTTTGTCATCCTTACATTAAGAAATTTCAATACACCTAAACAAATTCTACAAATAGGACATGACTTGCCATCTTTGTGTAAGGTATTCCTCTTCCCCCTCTTTTCTTCAAGTATTGCTCCTTATGACTAGGTCAGTCTTGTTTGCATATTGAAGATCAATGTCATTTGAAAAAATGATTATGTTCAAGTCATGAAAATGAATTTCAAATCATGAGGTCTTAAAATGACATTGAAGAGATTTCAAGCTCATCAATTTTTGTTAATATGTACAATTAATAAATTCAATGAAAATTGTTTTGCAAAAAGGTCATGCTCGAAATTTATAAAAAAACCCTTGGTTGGTCTAGGGGTTTTAGCAAAATGAAATTACATGTGAAATAATCACCCATGTGTGTTTTTCTTTTTGATTTTTTTGGTTTATTTTATTGGCATTTTAATATATTCAATTGAACACCAATAAACAAGATGCATTGCCATAAAAATGTGTGTTACCATGAAACAATAATGCTAGTTCAACACCAAAGTTTCCATTGGTATTCACAATGATTATTGTAAGTGAATAATGAAATATGTCAAAGATAAACTACTTGGGATCCACTAACCATTTGCTAACATGACAATGGTAAGTTGTTTGTTTATAAATGTTTTTGTACAATCATCCATGTGCCAATTCCTTTGTCCAAATGAAAGGAAATTGATTTTTCTTGTCAAATTGGCATTTATATTAATACATGCATTCTAATTAATATTAAATGCCCAAAGGAGGGTCATGGACTTTTTTTCATTGTGGATAAATGCTTGCAATATCTAAATTTATGGTAGATACATCTTTCAATTACAAATTTGTTCCATTTTGTAACAACCTCAGGGGATTTGTGTAGTGTATTTTGGAAGGTGCTTTACTAGGCAATTTTTCCTACTTTAGCCTTTAGTAAGAGATTTCACATAAAATCCTCAATTCAACTCTTCATAAAGGTTTTTAGTTGTTATAAAATGAAGGAATTGCTATCAATACCTTCTATCCTAGACCTGAAGCTTTGTCCTTTATTCATAGGCCAAAATGCATTAATACTGATGCCTTCCCCTTTACTTTCAAACCCCCACCTTCACCATGCAACACAAAGGTGAGGTTTATAAATGTTGTGATTTAATGCTTGCAATACTTAAATCTACAATTTTTATTTTTTTATATGTAAGGCAAATTTATAGTGTCACTTGCTTCAAAATCCATCCTTTTCTCTATGGGATGGGACATGTTATTCTTTTGTAAAGTGGAAATTCCTTTAATGTTTCAATTCTTGCAAATTGGGTAGCTTAAATGCCATTTGCAATATATATAAATGAAAAATTAAAATTTTACCAACTTTAAATTCTAAAGTTGTGGTAGGCAACCTTCTTTTTTGGTCCAAATTTTGACGATAAGTGAAATTGCAAATTCAAAGTTAAAAAATGAAGTGATTTATGAGGTTTTCAATAGTTAGAAATGAAGAAAATAAAAATAAAAATCACTAAATCTTTATATTTGGTTTTCATTGTGTAGCCAAAACCATCGAAGGATTATTGAACATTGTATTTCATATTTGGTTTATAGCTAGATTTGACTAAATCTTTTTAGGGATGACCATCATTTTTTCAATGTCTTTTCATGGATGATTGTCACTTTGGTTACACACAAAAATTCTTGAAAAAGACATCAAATTGGGTTGTAAGTTGATGGATGTTATACTGTGATAAATGTGTTTGGATGGGCCCAAAGCATAATGTCAACATCAAACTTGCCAATGCCAACTAATGTTACTCCATTCAATGAAAAGAAACCTAATTAATTATTTTAGCTCAATATCATGTTTTGGTCTAATTGGATCTAATTAAACCCCAACTTTGATATTTAAACCATATTAAAATAAACATAATACATTTGTGGATTTCCTAAAATTGCAAGTTTGATTTTTGGCTAAATGATCTTTACATGCTTGACATTGTTTGAATGCATTAATGCATTTTGAACTTCTAATAAGGTTATTGGGAATGTATTCTATTAAAAAAGTAATACAAAACTCTTCAATTTTTACTTCAACTTCTAAATGACAAATCAATTAAAGGTAACCATGAACAATATACATGACATTGAAAGAAAAAAGAAATTAAAAAATCACAAGGTCTGATTTGATCATCCACAATGGAGTCATTATTGATTTTCCAATGTAGGATTGCCAAATGAATATTATGTATGATGATATAGTGACATAATGAATCCTTTTGACAAATTTCATTCTTCATTTATCCCTTGACTATATTTCAACTAGGTTGCAAATTTGTCATTCAAATTTTGATATATTAAAAACTTAGCCATACATAGTAAAACAAAATGATTTGAAATGTGTGATTTCATTTGAAATTCATGGTTTTATGAATAATGAAACTTGCTTTAAAATGTGATTATGAATTTACCACAACAAATAAAAACTTGATATAATAGTTAAATTTCAAATTTTCCATAGAACCATGGTATTGTTTTTACTCTCATGTATAAATTCCCAATATGTTTTTTTTCTTCATTCTACATTTGTTTAGTTTACAATGTATTTGAAATGTTGCCCAAATATATATGCTTTCCCTTCCTACTATTGTCCTACCAACATGATCATTGATCTCTTGGCTGCAACAATTTAAAAAATAAAGATGTATTCAATCTATAATAAAAATATTTACTTTGAATCTTACCATCATAATTGAAACATATGTGAAGTGTTTAAACTCCATATATAAGTTTGAGAAAAGTTCTTTATGGAGAAAATGATGAATATCTTTAAAACTTTATTGCTCATGTGAAGATGATTGGAAGCCTAATAACCAAAATTCGGTTACATTCAACTCTTTTGAAAATTCCAATTTGGAAATTGGTGAACATTCTTTCAAAAATTGTTACTCATGTGTGGAACTATGATAGTCAAATTCCAATTAATTTTCAGCTTTACAAACTTCAAAACAATGTTGATTTTGCTTGATTCAAAATTTGAATGTCAAGGAATTGCAAAATTCAAAATTACTAGTGTTAAATCTAATTTTTCAAGATTAAGAGTTTATATGATGTAAACAACTTGTCAAACAATTCTTAATTTTGTTCTATTTAATGCCATGTGTGGGGATTCAAAATATTTTTACATATGCCTAAAGGACTCTTTTAACTCTACACATCATGAGTATTCGACACCTTGAATTCAAATTAGATGTGTGAATGTGTACCTTACACAATTATTGATCTTTTAATAATTTGTGAAATTCATAAATTTGTTGTCATCTTCAATAACTATGTGTATAATACCGAGTGATCAAATTATTGTTGATCATCATTGTTAATCTTCAACCATTCACACCAACAACATCGTGCAAGCAATGATAATTGCTTGGTGCCAATAGTAGGTGTTGTTTTAATGAGTGGCTGTTAAGGTGATTTGATGTGAACCCATGTGTGAATTAATGATTACAATCGTGTGACATAATTTAAAAGTTAAGTAGTACATATGTAGTTCAAACTAGGCAAAATCCTTCCCTCCTTTTTTTCTTCTACACAATTTCCGTATGGTAACTCCCAATAGTTTATCATTATTTATGCCATATCTCAAAATTGTTGGGAAAAACATTTAATAAATTGGCTTGCAAGAGGTAGGTTATTAAATATAATATAGATAACATGGATATGAAAAGACAAAAATGTGTCTTTTGATGTCCATGTATGTGGATACAGGAAAGGAATGAGGTAAATAAGCTTGCAAAAGGTAGGTTTGAATGACATGGATCATAAACATGCACATCATTATTTTTAATCATATAAATGGGTGTAGTTCCTTTGTTCAAAGGGCAAACTTCTAAACTAAACAAAATTCTCCTCCCCTTTCTCCCCCCCTTTTTTTCTTTAAGATTATGTTCCTATATGGATCTTAATAGTTCATGTTTATTTAAATTCCATATCTCAAAATTGCAAGGGAAAGGCATTAAGTATACGTGCTTGAAAAAGGTAGGTTAATAATTTTTTTTAATATACATAAAATGCACATGAAAATGTATGTGTTAATTTGCCCTTTCATATCCATGCAGATGAAGAGGGGGAGAAATATATAAATAATGTGGCATGTGTTAATTTGCATTTTCATATCCATGTAGGTGGGTAGGGAAAAACATCGAAGTAGTTGGTTGGGCTTGGAAGAGATAGGTTTAGATGGCACACACATACATCATTTTTTTTATTATGTAAAATATTATCATTCATGATTGATGAAGCTTGTGAATTATGTCCAGTAAAGGTATGGAAAAATCAATTATGAAAAGAAATGGAAGATGCTCCATTGTTGGATATTGCTATTGGTCAATAGTGTGCTTTCATCAAAATTAATGCCATTTTGGTTTGAAATACTATCAAACCTTTGAAGAATCATGAAATTGGCCATACAAATGAAATTCAAAGTTTGATAAACCTAGTCTTAGAAAACTTGGTAATTGCAATGTGTAATTAGATTAAATAAATGTAATTTGGTAAGGCAATTTAATCCCAACAATTCCACCCAAATAGATGTGTCATCCAAACATTTTAAACCTTTTATGGTCTACCAATTACATGCGCTTGTGCCATTGTAGTTGTAATTTATTATTGGTGTTAATTTCATTCAAGTTTTTCAAATATTGAATATTTGTTAGACTTATTGAAAGACAATAATTGAAGGTCTTGATGAAAAAAAGGAATAACTATTGTTGAATAATGCAAGAGCCTATATATTTGGAACAACTTTTATTAACCTTAAAATGGGCTTCATTCATTTGTCCACTATAACAAAATGAACTTTACATATCCAAAATTTTGTTTTTCTTTTCCTTGCTAACAAGAGGCATCATTCTAACAAATTTCATTTAGTAGAACTTGTATTTCCCATGGGAAGACATACACCTTTGCATTTTTTTTAATGGAACAATGAACTATTAATTTAGTTGTCATTGTTCCTTAATATGTGCACCCAAACCAATAGAGCTTGATGAAAGGTTTTGTGACTGTAATTGGCATTTAATTTTGAAAACCAAATAAATATATCAAGATACAGTAAAATGTTAAATTGTGGTTCATGCACAATTGGATTCCAACATTCATGTTGGTGAAAATATATTACACATGGAAATTTGCATCTTGTAAACACCAAACCTTAAAATAATATAAGAAATTACAAATGCATAAATATTTCATGATTTCTTTGTAAAATTTAAACAAATAAATGAAATTTACTTGCATTGCAATGTACACTATGTAAACCAACATTATTTTTAAAATGTAAACCAAATGATATATGTACAATTGTATTTAACATACATGTTGGGTTTCTATGGGAAGCAAATACAAATGCATAATTCACTTTAAACTAATATGCTAATGTTGTTTATTGCACTTTTCACTTAATAAAAATAAATAAATGTTGATTCGACAAGTAATATACATCATTATTCATCACACTTTATACTTCAATTTTTATTAAAAAATTAATTGAATAAATATAATTTAGTTATGAATTTCCAAAGGTAATTCAGGAATGTGATTCTTGAAAGGGCCATCATTAGTAGGAATATAAATTTTTAAAAATTCTATTTTTTATTCCAAAAAAAACTTTAGGCCATATGTTAAAACATGAAATGAATAAATATGAAAATAAATAAATTATATCTATGAAAACATTTTAAAAAAAAGGCCCAAGAAAATGATTTGGCCATTTTTGGTTCCTTAACCATTTTTTGAAGCGGTGCCACCCGATGATGGGTTTGCCTAATAACAAACAAAAAATCATTATAAATAATATCTTAGACAAAAGAACAAACACCCATCAAAACCTTTGCATCTTTTTCTATCTGGAGGTGCATGCATTGGGAAAATATTCACGTTCATATGTATAATGTAAAACATGCTACGATATTATATAATATAAATGTCAAATGTTAACCTTTTAAAATCTAAAATTATGAAATTAACACATATATGCAAAGAAAGTTGCATTCAACATTAATGGCACAACAATACATTCTACACTAGCCATTCCATTAAATAAAAATTATAATGAACTCAACGCATTAAGTGATGAAAAATGTAACATTTTAATAAAAATCTATAATCAATTACAAATGTTACTAGTAATTGAAATATTTTTAATAAGTAATAAAATGTTAATATTTGTTGATTATAAATTAGATGATATAAAATAAACATCTAAGGAATTTATGGGTGGCCTTGATGTTATAATGACAAGTGATTTTTACCAAGCTTCACCAATCCAAGATTCACGGATTTTCAAATCAAGAACTAATGGACTTAATATCCTTGGAACAAATTTTTGGCAAGAAAACATAAAATGCTATGAACTAAAATAGGCCATGTGCCAAAATGATCTCGAATTCATTAACATTTTAAATAGGTTTTCAATAACATCATAAACTTTTGAAGATATCAATTTTATTAACAAAATCTATTTGAAATCACTACTAATAAATAATGATTTGCCACATTTATTTTACACAAATGCGAAAATAATTGAACATAACAAAACCATATTTCAAAAAACATGTATTGGGTCAAACATCCACATTTCATGAAAAATAAATTCATTTTAAAAAATGTCATTTTCATTTCAAATTGCTATTGATACTAAGCCAAACAACTGGCTTCCACCATTGATAAATAATTTAAAAATATATGTTAATCAAATTATGTGAAGGGAACTATGTAACATTAAAAGATCTTGTAAATGTTGTAGACAAGACTTTTGAAAATTATATAGTAACCCCTTCATAATTATTCATATGGATGCATTTCCAAAGCCCTCAAATTGAAATCAACACAAGATTTGAAAATGCACAAACATATAAAACAATTTTTAGACTTGACATAAAATGGACACCAATTGAACAAAAAATTGGTGAAATACAAATAGGTAGCAATCTTATCCATATCACCACAAAAATCTAATTCCCTATTCAAATAGTTATAGGGGGCATATTCATAATTAGGGTACCCAAAAGGATGGTCTAACAAAAAAAATACTACAAAGGTTTATCTTGGATTTTTTATTACAATTACAATTTCATGATTATAGTGGATTGGTACTATAATGATGTCATGTTAATCTATTAAAAAAATCTAAGAAAAATCAGATATAATATAGATGTATTTTTGAATCCTTTCATATAAATTAAATCCTTTTCTTAACTATAATTTTCATCTTAAGGGAATCAAAAGGAATATATTAAACAATGCAATTGATTTCAATTTTTTTTCATGGATAAGTAATGGATACATTTATATTTGGCAATGTTCATATAATGCATTTGATTGAATAATATACAATATAAGAATTTTGAAGGCTATAAAATCCATTTTGAAAGGGCAACAAGGAAAATAATTCCTTTTTTTTCCATTTGGTTGATTTTTGTATTCATTAGGTTTAGAATTTGTGGCCCTAAGTGTTAGCAAAATGTGTAGGAAGTTTTCATGCAAGAAAACATGCTAAGTTGTATATAAAAGCTTATGTATTCATTTTCTACATTACAAGGAATTATTTCCATACCAACCCACACATTTGTGACATATATAAATCAACCATTTTTTCAATCATTGATGCGATTATCCTTTGTGGCACCATAGTAAAAATGACTTGTAATCATAAAAACAACTAAAAAGTGATTTGTAGTTGCATATACAACTATGACTTGTGACTAATGTTAGTTTGGATGAAAATGAAGATGAAAAGTGGACTTACATCATCTTTTCTAGTGGCATCTCAAAATAGATGCAAATGTAGTTGTTTTTGTGACTTGGAACATGGTTCACATGCATTAGACACCACATGGCATCTTATTAAACTTCAATTGTGACTATAAATTCTAGTTACAAATGTACATGAAATTAAATGCGACAAAAATGAGTTGGCCAATGAAATTGTTGGATTTAATGGTCTAATTTTTTCCTTAGCTTTCTTGAATCAACTAACCTTTAAATGTGTAGTAGGATTTGGTAGGTTTGTGAAACTTTAAAGGAACCATGGCAATGGTAAATATGGATCATTATTTGGAATTTCCAACATTAAGTTTTATCATATTGAAATACCATATTGTTTTTAATTAGGTAGGTTTTGCAATTTTCTTATTTACGAATTAAGATAGATAATAGGTAGTAACTAAATAGGATATACAGTGGGAAGTATGTACATGGGTTAAGTAATAAATAGTAGGGGTAATGTGTATGTGATAACATTTTTATATAAATTGATTACTTAATTAGATAAACTATGTAATTAATTTAGCTATTAGGCTAGGTAGTAGGTAGTAAGTACCTAATAGGTCATATGTATGTGGGTTAAATAATAGATATTTTGTCATGTTGATCTCTGATTTTTTTTAGTTAATTATACAATTAGACAAGTAATGTAAGTTATTTATTGAATGGGCTAACTAAGTAGTAGGGTTAATTTATGATCCATATATATACAATAACTTTAAAAATGAAATAAAGGTTTGAGATGTGACAAAAAAATAGAAATCATAATTTTAAGTAAACCTTAATATTATAAGTATTAAAGTAAAAAAATTGTATTTCCATACAATCAATTAATTATATGGCATTAATTAATATTAAAAAATTGAAAAAAAAATTATTAGATTAATCTTTTACATCAGAAATACTATGATTAATATAAAATATTTAATTTAATTTATATTATAATTTATTTATATCCATTTATAAATTTTGTATGTGAATAAATTATATATCACACATTTAAATTAAATTCTATTGTTAAAATTGTGATATGGAAAAAATAATTGTATAATATATTTTTATAATCAAATGAAAGTTTATGATAAAAAATATATAATTTGACCTTTTATTATACTATCCACAATTTTCCATTCACAAATCATGTGCTTAAATTCATCTTTTCCAAGGAATGGTCATTGAAATGGTATTTAATAACAAAATTGAAGTATTTTTCTTTTCAATTTAGTTTATATTTTTGAAAAAAAAATTTGTGTACATTATTGGAAAATATTTAAAATTAAACTTAAAATCTTGTCATTTGGACAAAATATCAAAAAAATATCAAATATAAAAAAATGATGTTTTGTGTATTGTTTTGAATCAAGTAATATAAATAGAATGCACATTAGTATATTTTCACAAAAAATGAAGTGGTTCGGTGGTAAAAAAGTTGATATCCATCCTTGGGGTTCAAGGATCAATTTTTAAAAATGAAAGGTGTTATGGTCAATGGTAGTAAATTGACCAAATATTCCCTACCTACATAGCCTACTAGGCAAATTAGGTGGCTTACATATAATTTAAACTAAGCTTGTAGCGTAGCCTAAGTAATGACATGTGTTAACAACTTATAAGTTGAAATTAATGAAATTATCAACAATATAATATATATAGAAATAATAATTTTATTTTTTATATTAAAAATATTTATATAAATGATGCAACTATATTGTTTAGTTGTAAAAGCAGTTGCAAAACAACAATGCCACGTAAGTTAGTTTGGATGGATGAAATCTTCATGTCAATCGCATCTTCATGCGATTGCCATTGTGACTTAATGCCACATATTTTTCCATGTATTATCTTTTGCAAATAAAATTTTATGTGACTTATTTAAGGCAACTTGAATAAATTATAGTCACATGTGGCATTTACAATTGAAGAATAGTAAAAAAAACCAATCATTAATATGCAAATTACTTGTAGTGTTACATTTTTTATTTTTTTCCAAAATAAGTATGCATAATTATGTACACATGTGACAAATCACCATCACCATCACCATGAAATTATCATAATTTGACTTATCTAATATCTGTCACTTAAATTTATTTCATTTAGATTTTGTATTTGGAAGATAGCAAAAACAAAATCCTTGAATCTTATGTCCAAAAAGTGGTACCCTGATTGTGAATATGTCTTAAGACACACTATACATTGTGCACAAGGTTTCACTTTTAATCATGTAGCATTTGATGCATTGGGTGTAACAAAACATAATTTCACATACTTAATGTTACATCATATTTGTTCAAATAACACTTATATTTATTTTTCCGATTATCAAACAATATTTTTTTTAAAATACCATCAACCAACAAGAAAGGTTGCGTTAAAAAACAACAACACAATATAAATTAACAATCCATGACTTGGAATCTTAGTGAAAAAAATTGTATTCATACAATCCTTTAAGACTCTTTTCTTAAATTTACATTTCCAAAACATCTTTGTAGATCAAAACCTACTTGCATCATAAATTTTTTATTTGAATGAAATGTAAGAAGAAAAAACATTTGTACATACCACAAAATTTCACAATGCTATATTAAATAACAAATTTGACATGGAACAATGATACTTTACAATTGAAATGGATTCTTTGTCAAATAGAACTTCAATAGTAGATTCAAATGTAAAATTCATTGTTGCAACCTTCCATGAAAATACATGAAAGACTATACATTTGATTACAATTTATAGCCTGCCAAAAATGCAACTACCTTATTTCATTTCCATTTAAAAAACTATTCTCCAAAAATAATCTATGGATTGTCCAACTATAATAATAGAGGATTTTAATATAGACATGGTAAAAAACACATTAAATCAATGGAGCTAAAAAAATCTTATGTATAAATATTGTTTACAACTTGTATTCTTTTGTCACCTACTATTTGTAACACTCAAATTCATCACATATGGACCAATGCAATAATACAACATAATATTTGTCCCATCCATAATATTTGAAAATTTATTATCAAGCTTCAAATTTTAAGATAATACTTACAAATAAATAATACACAACACATAATTAAAAAAAGAACACACACATTTTTTAAAAAAAAACCCCCCAATCAAGCAATAAATCGTAAATATCCCAAAACTCATTCATTCAATGGGCAGGGCCTGCCTGTCAGGATGGCTTGTTTTATATTTGTCAAAAAATAAGAATAAAGACCCAAACAAGAGCAGGACAACTGGGATGGAATGTGAACAAGGTATATGACAAAAATAGTAAAGCTCGAAGGAGGATGGGTGAATTCAGCGAGCTTAGGCTTGTTCTATACTATCTTGGGCATGTAATCGCTTTGCAAAAGGAGAAGGGGATAAGACAGGGAAGTTCATCAATGACTTGGCAAAGGGCATGATGAATGGGTGAAGTAATGGGACGGTTTTGAACTTTAGTGATGAGTACAGGCTCCACAATTTGAGAGACTTATTGCATTATTGTTGGGAAAGCACACATGACATACCTAGCCTGCTGCTGCAGATAGCAAACTTCAAATATGTTTTTATGTTGGTGGGTAAGGAAAGGGGGTGAGTTAGTTATAAGGATAAGAGATAGTTATGAGGAGAGGAGTGCGATAGTTATAATGATAAGATCTAATTATTAGGAAGGAAGTGAGATAGTTAGGCTTGGAAATTAGATAGTTATATTTGGAAATGTCTTTGGAGTTGTCCAAGGACGATCACACCAGATAATGCAAAATCAATAAGGAACCTCCACACAAATATAAAAAACCACCCATATACCACTTTCTAAAATTCTGGTCACTGGAATATATGTGCATTTATGTGTTTTAGCAAAGGCGGGAATATAGTAAATGGCCCTTTACACTATATGTTGGTTTAAGTGTAGCAATCAAATACTGTAGAACTCAGTTTGGGCATGTAAAATTGCCCTGCATACAGTGCCTACTGCCCTCCAAGAGGGCCTGTAAAATGAAATAGATGGTTTTCATTAGCCAACTACAATGAATGGCCCAGATGGTGATATCAAACTAGTCTCTGATTTTATGGTGTAGACTCTTTCATATTTATGGGGACGGTGGAAAACTAACACTGTGTGTGGGATGTGGCAAACACTAATAGAGGCTCGCATATGGGGCATGGGTGGAGATCTGTCCCTTTTCTTTTTTATAAAGATTTGTCAACACCATACACACACCCCAGAAAAAAATTCAAATATTTTGTTGCAAATTCCGCTTTCTATTACAAAAATTGTCAGCTTTTGCCAAATTATTTTCTTTTGGGGAAGGTGTCATCAAATTTTTGTCTACTAGTTACTATTTTGATAATCCTTTACAAACATGTCACCAATTAGGGCGAAATCTGTTACCAATTAGGGCGAAATCTGTTTTGGGTTGCTCGTAACTATGACTACATCACAAAATCAAAAGAGAAGACAGGTGGAGATGCTCTAATTTCCTTAAGATGGTTCAATTCCAAATTCGGTAAAGCTGAGTCCAGAAACTGACTTATAATTTTAAAAGAACTTGAAAAATAATTCAACGCCAAGAGATTATCTGAATGAAATTGTTATGGATTCTGAACCCAAAAAAAAGAGTGGACACAAAGTTGGAATGGACATTGAATGGAGGTAGTGTGTAGTGTGTACAAACAGTATGGAGCAAATTTTCAGGATCTGGTTTTCTCATATTGTAGTTTATATTGTTGGTAAGTTTGACTAAAAAATCTTTGTTCATATTAGAGGGATAATAGGTATCTTTGTTCATACATTACTAGAAAGCTTTGTTGTTCCACAAGCAAAATCTCACTTGTGTTGCAGCATATCTTGCCATTAAAGAGGATACCATAACATATGTCCTCACTCATTATTGCACAAAATGCCAAGAGCTTAAGTTTTCAAGTGGTTGAGATCAGAATTTTTAGGGCATATTTTTGGAGTTGTATTTTATACACATGATGGGCGAATAGGGAGTGACTTTCTTTAAAAAATCTTTCATTGTTGAATGATATACTAGACTCTGGAATCTTGGTAGTTGTTGAGTACCCAAACTAAATCCTTTGTGATGTCGAAAACAACAGAGAATTGTGCAAGTTGACATATCTCATTTGCAGTCACAATGCTTTTGCCACAACCTGATTGGACACAAAATCAGTATTATTGAAGAGAAATATCTAAATCACCACCACATCTTAAAACCCAAAAAATTAATGAATGAGAAATATGGCCCGTGGGCCTGGCCTACTACTCTGGAGTCCAAACTCAATAAATTAGGGAGGTGGAAAGAAGGGATTAAAGATTTTCTGCTCTAATCTATTTTGGTGAAACTCCTTAAATCCATTAAAGATCAAAGCCCAATTTCATGATCCTGGAGAGAGCAAAGAAAAGTAGAGAAATAGCACTCGGATTACATACAATTCCACACCACTATACACCTCTTTCGCTTGTGATCAAAATATGTTTCCAATTAAGACAAGAACAATAGGAGGAGCCAATGAAATGTGAAATAAGTAAGTTCAATTCCTGAGAGAATCTAACTTTCCCAGGAAAATACCAGTGTTGGGCAAGTACCAAGCTGGAACACTGGTATATGGGGGTCCCCACTACAGTCCTGGTATCAAAGAATTGACAACATTCGTATGACCTGAGGCAATATGAACCTCTGTACCAGTACTTGCCTAGTAGGGACATGAGGTAATACCTGCCTCACACGTATACCTGCCTGGTACAAACTTGAGGTAATACCAGTTTAATATCAAATGTATATCAGTGTCAATATTAGGTATTTATCAGTGTTGTGTGTATAAATCCCATGATGGAATTTATTTACACTCTGTGTAAGTGTTTAATATCCATTTAGATTTGTCTAAGTGTAGAACAATGTAAATTTTTTAGGGGAAGGGGGGATTCCACAATGTTTTTGGTAGTAGGCCAATCAAATGCGAGCCATTGCAAAAAGAAACTTATCACATGCACCCACAATTAATTAATATGGATTTTCAAGATGGTAGGTCATTAAAGTTGTATAATAAAAATATAATAGAATTTTTTATAAAATTAAAAAAAATTGCTTCATAACACTGAGTTTGGTCATTAACAAGCTGATTTTCTTAAAAAACTTGCAAAATAAATACATTAACATTCAAGGGGGAGGGTTTAGGGCAAACTCAAAAAACCATTGATTTTTTTTGTGATAAACTGAGTTTCACATTGTCTTTCATTTTTCTTTCACTGCTGCTACATACATTTTCATTGCTCCTACATGTACAACTACCATAATTAGTTAGAACCTTATGCATTAAATGCTGAGTTTCAACATTTCATTCCCAGATTTAATAAAACTTTCTCACTTTATGAATACATTGAAAGAAGGGTTTGAGAGTGAAAGTAGGCCCCAAAACAAGATGACTTTATGAATAACTTTATTATATATACTTACCCGCCCCAAAACATTTACACATGATTGTATAAGGGTAAAAAATTTGGACACGTAAGTGTAAATGATCTAAACTTACACAGAATTTACATATCATATATACAGGCTATTGACACTTACATGCACAAAACTAATATATAAATTATGTCACATACCAGCCAAAATTAGTCTTGGAACCTAAAACCAACATCAGGCTGGTATAAAAGTTTTTTAATTGATCCCATGTACAAGTACCAATCCAATTGGTATAAGAAAGTTGAAAAAAAGATCCAATATCACCATTCCACCGAGCATGATGGAAAAGAGTTTGTAAGTGGGAATATTGTATGTAGCTAACCACCATGTGAAATTTTGGGCCTCATCAAGTAAGTATAAAACCAAACAGTATATACTAGTTGCCAAACTTTCTTTGTTAACCAAGGTAACAAGTAACAACTCTCACATCATGGACCCTAAGGTGAATCAACTAGTTCCTCTTCTACCTACACAAAACATCAAAAAAACAATTTAATCAGATTATGATTTTCCTTGAATAAATATTTTATTTGGTTAGAAATAGACTTCCTTCAAAAAGTGAAACCTTGTCTTTTTTTTCACTCAAACATCTCAATTTCCCCTTATATAATTAAAAATTGTGTGAGAGTCTTAAAAAGAAACTGGGATGAAAGCCTGATTTCATGATTCCTGAAAGAGCAACAAAGAAAAGAAAAAAGAGAAGAACAAGTGCTCAGGTACTGTACCTCAGTGCACCAATAATTTAACCTCTTCAGCTGTCATCAAAATATTTTTCCCAATTAGGAAAACATTAAAATATTTTTTCCAATTAGGAAAACATTAAAAAAAAATTTCAAATTAGGAAAACATTAAAATATTTTTCCAATTAGGAAAACAACACAATGAAGAACAAATAAAGTGGACCTGCCCCCCCCCCAAAACAAAAAACAAACCAAATTTCAATTCTTCGAATTTTCAGGAAAAACAATTTCAGTCGTGAGTGGATCCAGTCGAACACCCACACGTTGTCACAGAACAATCCAGACCCTTGGATGGGCGATGGGGATGCATGGGGGATTCCGGACCGTTGGGGTCGAGGGTTTCTCGTCTCGCACACTTGGGGCAGCACTGCGCAGAAATAGGGCCTGTGTTGCTTCCCTTCATTTCCTCTCTTCTTCTTCTCTGTTCTTCTCTTCTTCTTCTTCTTCTTCTTCTTCTTCAGCGCAGCGATCGTCTTCGTCTTCGTTCTACAGAGCTTCAGTGGAGTCTTGACCGGTAAGAGACAGTCCTGGGGTTGTGAAGACTTACATATACACTACAGTCGTTTGTTATAGAAGGATTTGAGCTGAGCTTGCATGATCACATCGTTTCACAATTTCACAATATGAAGGTTCTCTGTTTTGGGAGTGCTACTATTGCTCTGTCATCTGCATATTTTTTTCAGCTTGAGGAGTACATTGTAGTCTGTGTAGAAGAGAGAGAGAGAGGGTGTTGCAGGTCCATATAGTGTGCGGTTTTTTGCAGGGGGTGTCCCAAACGCTCTGTGATATCTTTTGGTGCACCATGAGAATCTATTCCACTCGTGTTGTAACTAGAGATTTCTTCAGGAGTAGTTCTTGTTGACGGAGACACGACAGACATACAGCGTTTATTGTTCCGATCGAACTTTCACAATTGTTTGTGGGTCCACGGTTTTGCAGGAAATAGACTCTTGCTGCTGCAGACGTCTGGGAGCTCCTGGTTGAGCGTCTTGTAACGGGTAAGAGAGATCATCGGAAAGGCAAGAAGATACTGTGTGCCATATACATATGTTGTCGAGAAATGAGTTGCGAAGAACTCGTGAAGAGCTCTGACCTGAAACATCGTGTATGATAGTGCGCTTTGGTCATCATCTAATTATTCGTTTGCATCTCACATGGTGGTTAGGTGTTTTATACAATGTCTAGTAGCGCGACAATGATTCTCCCCAGCTCACTGGAAGATCGACGTGGACCAGAGTGGCTGTCGGATCTCTTCACCGCTAACCCAGCTTCGGGCAAATGCGACTGCGGTCGAAGCTGGAGCAGCCATGTGTTCTGCATCGACTGTCGACAGAGCTGTGTTTCGAAGAGCGACTTCCAGGAGAATCGACCTCATTTCGGGCACAAACTCCTGCGAATGCGCCAATTCGACCACAAACCTGTGCTGCAGTCCAACGACTTGCAGACTCTCGCGGATGTTTCCGGGATCCAGTCCTACTACAAATTCGGTTGCAAAGAATCCCCGATCATGTTTCTATACAGCCAAGAGCCTCCTGCAGCAGCAGCAGGAGGCAAGAAAACCTCATTCAAGAGAATTCAGAAAAAGAACAGGCGCGGACACTTTACACCGCGCCGTGCAGTTTCAAGAGCAACAAGCAGCTCCGAAAGATCGCTTGGGCCCTTCGTCGAGTGCGCGAAGTGCTCAAAGATTCTCAATACTGATCGCTGCAGGGTTTCGTTTTGCTCTGTGGAATGCAAGATGGAAGCTGTGGAGGACGATCCCACCGTAACCCTGTCCAATCCTAGGGTCGATACTCCGGAAAGGAGTGAACCGTTATGTCCAACTCTAATTTACGCTGTGGCACGCGCCAGTGGAGAAGAGTACGACATGTCCTAGTGGACTTACACTTGATCTTCATTCTCATGCTGTGCAGTGTGGACATGAGAGGCAAACAAACGGCCAACCCCCAGCTTGGGAGTAAACCAGTTGGAGCTTTTGAACCGGTTTTCTCCTCAACTAAGTTCCACATTGTTGGTTGTCATGGCTGTTTTCGTGGTTCCTGGAATGGTGGTACTTGTGAAATGGGTGTGAAGTTGGTACCTGTGGATGCAGGAGATTTTTGCAGTCTACTTACTCTTCTGAGGATGATCAGCAACAGAGAGTAAGCTTGACTTAAACTGTTTTTGGTATACTATACATACAGTTCTCTCTGCACAGACCCCAGTACCTAACCCTGGCTGTGTCTTCCAGCCAGTGTGGCGGCTTGTAGCTTAGGGCCCAGTTTATGAACACAATCTAGCCGACAGTTGTGTGCAACTTCCGGTTATAATTAAGTGCCCTGATGTAACCGGTGGGTCTCTAATATATGTATGCATCTCTGTTGTTTGTATGCACGTTGTTTGTTAAATGTATGCATCTCTGTCTGTTGTGTGGGTCATCAGAAAATGTTGCATATATCCTGCACACAAACTGCAAGCTTGTTTCTGAGTTTCAGGAGGTTCAGAGTTCAGATGTCCAAGTGAAGCATGAGTGCACCATAAGGGACATGCCAGCAGAGCTTGGCCTTCACATCATTGCTCTACGTGACAGCATTCTTTCTCTTTGCAGAATGAACTTTGCATTTGTTCAATCGGTACTGATCTGCAAAAGGATTTATATAATCCAAATCTCTGAACATGTATGTTTCTTCTCTTTTTTCCTGTCTCACTGACTATGGAATTCCATTGTCTTTTGACTTGATGGATTGGGAAGTTGTGGGAAAGTTAATATATGGCTATGATCTCCTCCCAAAGTGAGAAATCACAAACTGGATTCCAATGACATACAGTTGAAAAATGATATAAAGAACTTAACCTTCAACATATCTAATTTGATCTGAAATCTACACCTAAGTTCTGAAGGTTTCCTCCACAAAAAAGCCTTCATATGAAATGAAGGTACTGTAATCTACTCTTCTGACATTGGCATCAAAGATGCAACACTAGTGCACATTCTGCAGACTTGGAGAGCTCATGAGGGCTGGTGATTCTTCCTAAGGAACTAGGCTTGAATGCTACAACTGCATCACTGTTAAACCTTAAATATTTAGTCAGCTAATTTTATGCACTACAATCCTCAAAAACTAGTGTCAGTTCAATCCCAATTCTATTACTTTCCAATTGCCTGGGCAACTTTGTTGATTTCAAGTACTTATCAAAAAACCTACCTGTTGAAATCCCCATAGTATAGCACATGTGGGCCATATATAATTCACTCTTTCTTACTGAAAGTAGTGAGATATGTACCATGGAAACTTGTAATTCCTTCCCAGCAAACCACAACTGCTATTGCACAACACTCAATCAACATGACTGTCAAGTTGAATCCATAACCATGCAAAATCTCTTTGAAAAACTGTAAGGCCATATATTATATGAAGGATATTTGACCATATTGTGAAGGATGTTGTTGTATTATATGTGCAAACAAACCATCACTACAAAATAATTCATGGGGAAAGAAAAGAGATGAATTCCAGGAGTATTCAAGAGAGAGTAAGGCTTTTTACCTAAGGAAGACAAGGGAGCTTGGCTATTTAAGTCCCCACTCATCACAAACATTTCTCAGGGTATCCCACAAATATTCATGCTATTCCAACTAGAGCTAAAGGCATTTTATAACTAATATCCTCTTAAAACCAAACATAAGGCAGAAGACCTTACCCTATGTGAATGAATGAGTGAAAACGGATCAATAATCTCAAAAGATTTGCAAACGGCAACAATTGTAAGGGAAGCATGGAGGATGTCAATTGAGCTACTAAAATGATAAATATGTCAAATTTTACTAAGAATTCGAGTCCGTGAGACTCACTCATAGTCACCAAGTATGGAGTACACATATTTCCTAGGCTATGCTTGAGTACACTAATAAAATACAGTGTGAATTTCTACGTATGTTGAGGACAGAAATTTTTCTTTCATTGCAACAAAAAATAAAGAGACTTAGCTTTCTCATCATCTTATTCTTCATCTTCACTAGATCACTCAACAAAAGATTCTTTGTAGTCTGGATTAATAATATTTTTTGCCATGTGTAATCTAATACAGTTGCTAAAGATATAAACCAGGTCATTTACTTTCTCTAAAAACAAACAATTTCATTGTTTTGAATTAACATGTAACTCGAAAGAACTCCAATTCCTTTCTAACATGATGCTAATGTTACTTGATTAAACATCTAAATAACCATTCGTGTGAATGCATGAATGGGTTGATCTAAAATGGTAGATGATAAGATTCTCATAAATCCATTTCCTTTGTATTATTTTAACCATGGATGACTAAATAATAGGACCCAAAGCAGTTGTGACCAGTGCTTAATTCTTCATGTTTTAAATGTTAAAAATTGTATCAATGTTACAAGTCATTCAAAAGTTTTGTTTTAAAAATATATATATATATTATGGAAATATGTGGTATGATTTGGAACAACTCTAATGAGAGTAAGGGTGAAAACATGGTATTTTACTTTTTATTTAAGTTGGGGAAAAAAGATCAAGTTTCAAAAGAGATAATTTTTCATGAAAATACAAAAAAGTATATTCAATTTTTATTTAAATTTCATTGTGAAATCATGGTGCTTTCCATTGGGTTTGTATTAAGTTGAATACAAAATTTGAGAAACTTTGAAATAATAAAAGTAAGAAACAAGTATTTTTGAGTTTGACTAGTCAACATGGTGTTCAAAAATACTTTTTCATTAGAAAATTTAATGAAATAAATTTGTGTGAAGTTATAAGATAAAGATCATTGTATATTCAAAGGAAGGAAAATAAATAAATTTTACTTTCACTAGAAGAGGTTCTTAAATCTATCAATCTATATATAACTAATTTTGTAGTCATTCCGGACATTGTATGATTAAAGGCCCTTAGTTGTGATGGATGAGTAATAAAAGACAAGCAATCATTTAATGTTTGACATGGCACTTTCATCCTATAGTCATTAACGACAAGTCATAAAGGACAAATCAAATATAATGTTAAAGTGTCATATAATGAATGACTAAAATATGATTGGTAAACATTAAGCCATTTGATTACTTGAATTTATGCATAGATTTTTTTTATAAATGGATTATTATTAAAAACATTTTTAATAGGTAGGTAGGTAGGTTGAAAAAAGCAAATAAGTAGGTAGTAGTTTAACCTACCTATGTAACTACCTTAATCTAGTCTACTTGCCCTAGCCCTTTAGGAATGCACATAGGTTGCAAGTATTAAGAATTGAACCTTTCACCTTCACAATGATCAACCATGTCCTTACTAGTGGACTACAACATCAAAAAATGTCAAATTTTGGTCAAGTTTTTTACTTCACATGTTTATTTCGTATCACCACAAAATTATGAAATAAGTAATAAGTGGTAGGATGATAGGTAGGAAGTGGGTAGGTTATAGGAAATAATAAATAGGTATGTAAATCGGTTGACGAAGTAGGTAAGTGGGTGAGTGGGTAGGTAAATAAGTGGATGGGTGGGTGGGTGGCGAAATAGGTAAGTAAATACGTGGATCATGTGTGGGTGGGTCAGCAAGGGTAGATGCACAATCAAGTGGCTCATTTTTGATAATTTTTACATTCCATGCAAATCCATACAAATTTTTTTTTTAATGATTCAAATGGACAAGGCTGGTTGTTACTTTAAAAATTATTATTATTCTAATCTTTGAATAATACATGTTCAATCCCCTACAAACCTTCCAAATCAATGTGAAAACTTGTATTTAATGTAGTTGATGTTATTTTTTAATTTGGAAGTCCTAAAAAGGAAACCCGCAAAATCCATAAAATAAAGCTTCATTTAAAACTTTCAAAAACTTTGAAAAACAAACAAAAATTGCAACTCATATGGACTTATGAAAATATGGTCAAATTTTAACTACTCAAAAGTCCCTAACTATTAAACAATTAAGGTTTTCAAAGAAAAGATTCTTCATATGAGTTTATCATCTTGTACTACATTATATAATGAATCTCAACACATTTGAAATGTGAATCGATATAAATGTTTTCTATTTTGTGATCTTCTAATTAGACTACCAATCCATATTTTTCAATTTCAAAAGTCCATTACTATTGACAAATGATTTTTTTATCAATAAACGACCACACAATCGTCTTCATAATGAAAGTATTAATTTAAATACAAATCCCAATTAGTAGATTTAAGAATATATTAATCACCACATGCATTTGAATAAAAAGTACCTTGGGAAAAAACATCTTTTCATCACAAAAATGAACCACCGTAACTTACATCTACCCAAGGGGGTGAATGGGTGGGAGGGTAGGTAGTAGGTAACTAGGTAGGTAAGTGGGTGGGTGGGTAGGTAAATAAATAAATAGGTAGGTGGGTAGGTAAGTGGGTAATAAGTAGGTATTAGGTGGGTGGGTGGGTTAATAAATAAGTGGTAGTAGGTAGGTAAGTAGGTAGTAGGTAGGTGCGTGGGTGAATAAGTAGGTAAATAAATAGGTAGGTAAATGGATAGTAAGTAGGTGGGTTGGTGGGTAGGTAAATGGGTAATAGGTAGGTAGGTAAATGGATAGTAAATAGGTAGGTGGGTGGATTGGGGGGTAGGTAAGTGGGTAATGGGTAAGTAGGTAGGTGGGTGGGGGGGTAATTAAATAGGTAAGTGGGTGGGTTGGTGGTAGGTAAGTGGGTAGTGGGTAGGTAGGTAGGTGGGTGGGTGGGTAAATAGGTAGGTGGAGGTGGGAGTAAAGTTGTTTATGTTTATATGAAATCACTTGTAATCATTTTTTAATCATTGTAATGACAATTGGACATCCATGTCACCTTGTCATTAGTCATGGGTGCCATATGGATGAAATAAAAGTGATGAAAATTAACATCCCCCATCTTGTTACCACCTCAATCTACTAATCACATGCCCCACTAATATATGATTATGATTTTCTACACATAGGATATTCAAAATAATAGTTTATGACTAACATCATACATATAATCATTTAAGTCTTGTTGTCGTAGATTTTTTGGTTGCAATGGACAAAATTTCTTTTAGTTATCCCTCTTTGATAGAATATACTTGACACATTTGAAACAAATGTTCCATTACAAAAAATAAGCTTTAAAAACTATTTACATTTAAAAAAGTCTACTTGAAACCTACTTTTACAACATAAAATTTAAAAATTAATTCATAATGGTGAAGAAGTATCTTTTTTTTCATCATTTAAGTAAAAATTTTAAATGTGTAATAATTTTATGATGTGTTTTAGTCCTACTTCTTATTACCTTGACAAATAGAGTGCTAAGGTAATTGTTATATACTTTATCGTGCTTTCACCCATAACATATTAAAAATATTCATTAAACATTATAAGAATTCCTATTCATTGGAAGATTCTTGAAACATGACATATTTTGAAATAATTTTTCTAAACAAATATTAACAAAATAATATATTACAACATCTTTTTAGGTCAAAATTGAGTTTTTTCAACTTTCAAACGGAATATCCTTAGAATATTTTGGAAATATTTCAAATTAAATAATCACTCAAGTAAACATGTTTGGCTTTTATTATCCTATTTACACCAACAATCCCTCCATCACTTTAAAAAGATTTTTTTCCAATTATGAAAACTCCCAACTCAAGAATATTATTTTGTAGATGTGTGCACAAATTCAAAATAAAATGATTTCTTTTCAAAACAGTATGGACTTTTTTTAAAACACATAAATTTTGACCATTAAAAAATCCATAACTAAATTTTCACAAAATATTTTTCAAAGAGGATTCCAATTCTACATTCCTCACCACTTCCTATAAAAGATATATTTGAGTCCTTATTAAAAATTTCACAACAATATCCACACACAAAAAATCATATATAAAACTCATAGTTAGGGTAACATTCCATGTGTTACAATTTCAAAAATCCACCCACATACCTTAAGGTTATTTTAATTGACAATGCGATCACATATATGTCTTCATATTTAAGTTGAAAATTTAAAATGAAAGTAGATTGGATAGAATGTTGATTCTAGTACATGCCATTTATGGTTTTGAACAAAATCAATATGTCAAAAATTACAATGTGACATTGAAATATTGTTCCACCCATTTTTTGTAGTTCAAGAGTCTTGACTCTAGATAGTAATTATTCATGAGCAAGCATAAGTTTTTTTCCATGACAATGGCCATAACATTAAAAAATAGACCTTGCAAGTTTATTTAAGCAATGAGTTATTTTTCAACAAGTACTTGATCTTATACATATAAGGGTAAAACTTATCACTAATCTTAATAAGCCTAAACCCTTTAATCATTTCCTTATGTTTATGTTGACAAATTTACCTCTCCAATCAAGATCTAAAACATGCACAATGTAATGAGTTATGGATAAACTAGCACCTATTGTTCAAAATTGACAAATAACCTCTTTTTTTCTTTGTTCAACTATAATGAGTAGGTTTTTCATAAACTCAATGAGCTAATCCATACACTCATAAGAACTTCCCATGGTTAGAAGAAAAAATCAACCAAATGAAAAATGAAAAATATGTGTGCTAATATTGTCCCCATCAATTGAACATTCTTCCAAAAGCTAACAAAGAGGATTGTATCCACAATATTCTATGCTTCAAACTTTTTGCTAACCTTTTTAACACCTTCCACTCTTTATTGACTACCATTTGTTGTGAAGGAATTTTCATTTCAACAATGTTTTTAGCATTATCAAATGTGTACCAAAACTTGTGTCCCCGAGTTTCAATAACTCTAGACCATATTATTTTGCATTATTCCCTCTCCAAATATTGTTCATGTACTATGGTGATTCATGAAGAATTTCACCAAATTATTACCCTTTTGGACAATAGGGGCTACCCATTCTAAGTTTCCAAAATCTACAAAACAAAAAGGTGAAAGTATGACTTGGTAGTACCATTAGGAACATCACACCTTCATTTTATTGGACCACTTTGACTTCAAGAACGTTTTGTGATTTTATGGTACAATATTTTATTATGTTGTTTATATTTTTACATTATGCAAATGTCATGGGTTTTCCAATGGCCCATGTTAATCAACATTTTCACATGTTTTAATGTTCTTTAACAATTATGATCAAATTCTATTAAAAAATTACAAATTTTAGGAAAGAACATAAAAAGTACTAAGAAAATGTTAATGACTTCGTATATTTAAATTTCTTGTTGTAGGAGATGCCTTGGAGATGCTTATGACATATGCCTATGAAAAGCATGCAATGTAAAACTATGTATATTGGAATTTTTGGATTACAATTGAATATCAAGAAAAGTATGCATCCAAAGGCCACATGAATAAGGAATGGAAAGTTTTTTTTTTTTTAAATTGAACTTCAATTGCTACTTTTAAGGCTTGTCAAATAGTATATATTTATAATGGCCATTGATTTGAAAAATGAACCTTTTGATACTACGATGTCCATTTTGAGGACTATGGTATGAGTTCATGTATTTTGAATAACACAATTTTTTGAACCCTATTATCCTACAAATTTTGAACAAAAATATTAAATTTATCTTTCAAATCATCAAAACCCTTGGTTACATAATGCAAAGATAAAAATTATTTAAAAGAAATTATTTAAAAAATTGGACCATTTTTTAAAACTTTCCTTAAGTGGTTCATGGTGGTACCACCCAATCATACTTGTATCCCCAAAAATTGAACCATGAATTGTACAATGTGAATAAACAATATGAGGATATTTTTCCTCCGCAAGCTTCCTTGTTTTCTTATAAGTAGTTATGTTGTCAATTATCATTTGAAAAAAAATTTGGACTCCAACTTGGATTCAATTGCAGCCTTGAAGTGTTTTGCAATGTTTTTATATTATTTTATCACTCCTATTTGTGTCTACTAACTTCAAGAAATAATAACTTTTAAGTGATACACATAAAATATTTAACATCAATTTAGGCAAACCCGTCTTTGGGTGGTACCACTAGGAACCGTCACACCTTTGTTTTAATAGACCCATCAAATTTTAGAACAACACAAGAAACACTTAAATAAGGATTCTCATTAGATTTTTTGTTGAATACATTTACCAAATTGTATAGAGTTTGAACCTTAATCATATCAAAAATATTTTGTACATTTTGACACTAGTACAAAAATGGCATTTTATGATTGCATGTATGATTACATGACTATTTAGTCCAAAAGACCACATTGTTTAGGGCACTATTCGTATTTCATGACTACAATTGCAAATGCCTATTGTACCTACAGACACTATGAATATAGTCATTTAGGGCCCAAGAGAGGAGTTCATCCAACTACTCAATTTACAAACAAATCATCATGCAACATGTGCCAACGCCAAGGAGTTGACATGTGGGTTCGAAATCAACTAATTAACATTCCCCTAAAATTTTACATGAATGTGGGGTGACCATGTGTCACCATTACATTCCTTCATTAAATGCACATTTATAATGGGCTAGGTTAAGGCTAGGTATGGGGTAGGCTAGGTCTGGGGTAGTTAAAGGCTAGGACTAAGGTAAGCTTGGGTTAGGCCTAAAATAGGTTAGGGCTAGATCTGGGGTAGGTTAGGGCTAGGTCTAGGGTAAGTTTGGGCAACTAATTGAATGGTGCCTTGTGGCACTCCAAAAGTTGTGAAAATTTTAAGGTTTTTGGTTTCAAATTTTTTATAGCAAATTAGTTGGTGCCATGTGGCACTCCCAAAGGTAATGACTATTTTTGGGATTTTAGGTAGTGACGATTTTTTTGGAATGAATGAAATATGGCCTTGTGGAACCTCAAGATTTCAAGAAATTTTTAGGGTATTTTGGTGATTTTGGCCAATGAATTAAATGTGCCATGTGGCATCCCCAAAAATGGTGAAATTTTTAAGGTTTTAAGGTTTTTCTTGGCGACTTTGAGCAACAAATAAAATGTTGCCACATGGCATCTCTAAATGTAACTAGAGTTTTAAGATTAGAAGGCAAACTTGTTGTAGCAAATTAAATGTTGCCACGCGACATCTACCATTATGGCAACAATTCTAAGGTTTTGAAGGTCAAGTTTGTCCACCCAATTCAATTATAGCACATGTTAACTCCAAGAGTAGCCCAAAATTTTGAGGTTTCTAGATGGCAATATTGTTATTGTAGTTTGGGGCAGGTTCCTTCCAAACTACTTATCAAAGCTACATACCATCATAGGGTGAAAGTAGGGAAAAAAAAACCAAGTAATGTGTGGACATTTCTTAAAAATTACTCTTTGGAAATTTGAAAAATCACCATGGGAACATTATATATAAATTTTTAAAAATTATTTTTTAATTAAGTTTTTATACTTCCAAAGTTGCAACTACAAAATTTTCATGAAAATTTGCCATGTTTTAAGAGTCCTTTTATATGGTTAAAGCACTCAAGAAAAGCATGTGGACATGTAGTTTTTTTGTATTAAATGTTTTTCCTTTATCAAATGTTCACCAAATCATTTTTATTTTTTTGTCAACTTTAATATATTCCATAAAAGGGGATCCATGTGTTCAAAACATTCACAAAATAAAAATATATATACCTATTTAGATTTTAGTACTCGAATGTCCTTTTACACTATTATGGTTTTGAATTTGTAATCATTGGGTCCAACCACTCTATTAGGAGCTACATGTGCCCCGTTAAACCACTGTTTTATTTTTAAAATCTTTTTGGAATCTTTTTAATATGTCTTTCAAAACAATATTAAAAATCTTATATTATTATGTTAAGGTTTGTATTGAAAAATATCCAATAATATGTCATTAAAAAGTATTTTCAAATTGTGTTTTTAGTGTCAAAACTATTTTAAATTGCTTTTACCTAGCTTTTAAATAATGGTTACAAGAAGCTAAAAGTTCTTATAGATATTTTTCACTCATTAAATTCATTCCAAAATTTTATAACATGTACATAATGTATTCACAATAAAAGTTTATAAAAAATAATTCTATTTATTATTTTTATTTTCTTACAATCCAAAATTCAAAAAATGAAACAACGGTTATGATTGTTTTTGCTACATGTTAATATGACTACACCCCATGGTTCAAAGTAAAGTTATAGATTTGACTATAATGTAAAATTTGATGTTAAAAAATAGAGTTTTTAGCATGTTACATGTCATTTTTGGCCTCAAATTTGGTAATTAGTTTAAACCAATAAAAAACTGCCATGTGGAAAATGAAATCCTTAAAATGAACTTTAACCTTGGCACGTTTAGCTCCTTTTTTCATGTTTTCACCCCATAATCCAATCATGAAATTGAATCTAAAAGACTAATCACGAACATGGTAGTTAATAAACAAGTTATAAAAAGAAAACAAGTTTTATGTTATTGATCTTTCACTATCTACATGCTCTTACAAGGACTTGGAGCCCATGGGAACAATAACAAACTAAAATGTGCATTATTTGTTGAAACAATTAGATGTAATTTATAGTCGATGTCCCATCAATCCACATAATTATTGTTTTTATAGTGACAAATTGGGTTGATGGAAATGTGTTTGTGGGAACCTAAAGAACTTCTTTAACCAAATACGAACATAACATTCAAAATTCCATAAATCTCAAATTGTTGGATCTCTTGTTATCTCAGCAAATAAACATTATTTTCATAGCCACATAACCATCAAGTATGGCCTTTTGCCCAATTTGTGATCCCTGTAACCCACAAACCATAGCTAGGGTAGCCTTCTTGTTGGAAACTGCATCCCAAAGGAAAACTACAATGCTAATCTATACTTGTTACATGTGTAACAACCACATAAGAAATGCAGAGCTTCAATCTTCACACCATATTTACTTAGCACCTATAACCATCTTCCAACTCATGACAATATTAACCATAAGATTTCAAAATCAACCTCCCTTAATGTACCAAGTTTTTTTCAAATTATATCCCACATCTTTTTACGCATTTGTCTAGCAAGATCACATGTACCTATGTTGAAATAAGTTTTGTTGCTACATTTGGCACTTTGCTTGTTTTTACTGGACTAACTTTCGCCTCAAGCACACATATGATAAATGTAATAATTAGAAACTATCAAATTATTACACATTTCAATCTACTAATCAAGTATTCCAAAATCTATTTTGCTCACAAGTTCACCCCATGGTTTGCATATGACTCCATATCTTTAGGTAATCTAGATCATATGGTTCAACATTGCCCCATGGGCTTTGCTCTGTAACTTCCAATGTTGACTAGACTAATAGACTTCAAGCACTTCGTTTATGTGCCAACTATTAAGCCAACCACAAATGTCATGAATTCATGCATTTTAAACTATACAACATGGTTGTCTAACTTGCATGCTAGCCCAATAGATAGAAAATATTTGCCACAGTACACAGTATTAGAGATCTTGCAACACACACACATAAGGTTTGGAGAGCAGCTTTTCTTACCTACATGGATGTTTCATTGGCTGTTAACTTTAATTTCACCAAACCCAAATTCCCTTCCTATAACAAATTCAAGGATACCTCATCCATTGACCTTACAACACAATGACCAATCATAAGCGTTTATCTCTTCACAACTTATCACTAATATAGAAATGGCATGTTACACCTACACATTTCATCACATATACTTGTGTTAAAATAAGCTTTGTTGCTGCATTTGTTACTTTCCATGTTTTTGGTGGACTGGCCTTTGCCTCTCACACATGCAATAAATGTACCAATTTGAAGAAATCAAGTTATTGTACATTTCAACATGTTTGCTTCATGGACTGGTAATCCAAAATCCAAAATATGTTTAACCCACAAATTCACCCCATGATCATGGCTACATATCCCTAAATATTCGAGATTATATGCCTCAACATTGCCCCATGGGTTTTGTTCCAAAACTTCTAATGTTGGCCCAGACTATTAAACTTAAACCACTTGACTTATATGTGCCAGCTATTAAACCAACCACAAATGTCATGAATACTTCCATGACTAACCATACCACATGGTCATGTTACTTGCATGCCAACCCAACAAAAATTAGACACATGTTAGTTTAATCTTACAACACATGCAAATAAGGTTTGGAATGCACATGACTTCTTTACCTGCATGGATGTTTCATCAGTTGCTAACTTTAATTCCAATGAACCCAAATTCCCTTTAGTAGAAGTGAAATTTAATTCCCACAAAATTATTCCACACTACTATAACAACATATTTGCATTTCACATGCCTACATTCACTATTTCTACTTTGATTTTCAACACACTTAGCACTACCATTCATTAAAATATTAGATTCATGGTTATTTCATATAACCAAAATCTACACTTCAGAATCCATTGTAAAAAACTCTAGAAGTAAGATTATAATTCATTTCATCATATTCTAATATTACAAAAAATTCACATAGTGATATAAACATAGAATTCATTATAGAAGTATGTGCTTCTTTGTATTACCGAAAACACAAATCAAAATTACAACAAAATCCCATATTTTGTTGAGAAAAATCAAAACAATAATTAAAATTTGTGGTATATCACAACAAAATCTATGGTTTTCTATTACAAAGTCCCTACAACTCCTCCCACTTTTCCCACAACTTTGTCTAAGAATCTTTTCTCCTCTTCCCTAGATCTTCCTTCTTTGGGCAGTCCCAAGTCACATCATCATGATTCAAAACCAACAAGAATTCAAAATTCAAAACTATAATGTTCCATGAGTAGTCCATGCCCTAAATGCCATGTTCATTCAAATCATGTAATCATCTTACCACCTTAACATTACCCCCTCTGTATTTTGGATTATGTCCTTAAAATCCTTGGAAAATGACAAAAAATGAAATGCAAGTATTCCTTATCCTTTTAAACATATGTCTCCTCTACAATAATCTCTATAGTCTCAACATGTACAATAACTAGTGGTTCTATACCCACTTCTAGCTTTGCAGTTTTAACTTGTATCTCCATCTTTGCAATTTTAACCTCCTCCATTAATTTAGTTTATGGTTCTATTTCCTAAGGTTGTATTTTAGATACCTTTTCTTCTATTTCTAGAATACTCTCCACTTGTTCTTGTTCCTAAATTCTTTGTGGTTCTTTTTCTTCTTGACCCCCTCCTTTGAGGTCCTATGTTTTCTTTGTCTATATCTCCTCCTTTGAAGCTGCACCATTTCTAAGGTCCAATGGTTCTTCAATCTACATTTCCTCCTCTTAAGCTATTCCAATGGCATTTGTTTTAAATGACTATAGCATTTTGTAATCGCAAGTGTTCATAATGACTAAAATCCAATCATTAATTAAGTCATTAATTTCCAAATTTCTTTATGGATATCCATTTAATAGACTTCAATTGAAACTCAGCAAATTAAATTTGATAACAATTAATCTTCACCTCAAGGTCAATTAATTAACAATTTGAATCACTTAATTACAAGTAGTTGGACCTTAATAACACTCCAACTTATATAACAAACACCCCTTTGAAGTTGATATTCCCATCTCCAACACAAGCTGCAACTTTTTTTTCTTATATATAATTCAAAAGGACCTATCTCTATGCCCTTATAGTGTCTCAACCCATAGCAGTAAAAATTCCTACACCCACAATGTTGGATGAAGTATAATAATCAAATTCTATGAAATATGTTCACCATGTGGGTATGTAAATCTGAAAAATGATACTCTATCCATAGCTAGGAAAGGAAATATGGTGAAAATATGCATAAATAGGCCATGAAACTTGTGTGTGTGTGTGTGTGTGTGTGGTTTGAAGATGTTTCCGATTCTACCAAGTTGTTGGAATGTGAGGTCAAGAAACCATTGAACTTAATGACCAAGCCAAAACACAAAAAGCATGTTCAATTCATCAAAAAACTTCACAAATTTTGTTAGTTGTAGCATTCTATGTGTATGTCTAATGTTAGGCAATTTGTTGATGTTTCATTGAACAAATCAAAAAATAATTTGTGCATATTTGGGTGAAAACATGATCAAAGGAACCAAGGGCGTTAAGGTAAAAATCATTTTCCAAAGATTGTATGTGACACATTGCATTCTTATGTTGGTTTATAATCCTAAATTTTGTATTTTCCATACTCAATTTATCAATGTGTGTTGAATGACCACATATTGATCTTATATCATGTATATTATCCATTTATGGCCTTTACCACAAAAAAATGAATTTTTTTGTTGAATCCACATCATCAAAATTCATAAATTTTAAGGCCAAAAACACATTTGAACCATGTGCTAAATGTGTTGTAAAAATGTATTTTTCCAATTTCAATTGCTTTTGCTCTTTTAGTCATCAACGTAAATATCACCTTCAATTATGAGAAGGAATATTGCACATTTGATTTAAAGAAAAAAATATTTGAAAAAAAGGAAGGATTGTCCATTAGGGTTAAGATATTATAACATACAAAAGGACTTTTGATTTGTATCAAATTTGAGCATTGAAACTTTGCAAGTAATGGAACCTATTCCAAAAAATATATTGACAATCCAAACAATTATATTTGTGATTTTTCAAAAAACAAAAATATAATTTAAAAAAGTGTTCACTCACTTAAATGGTTCCTTGAGATGGGCTTTCACCCATTTGTACTCAAGGATGAATGAAAAACTTTGATTTTTAAAATTCTAACATGCAATATGTTCATGATCCCATTGGGTTTAGCCTTCAAAAACTATCCCAATACTTTCAAAATGTGGAATTGTTTTCATTTTTTATTACATAAATAAAAAATTACATACACATTTTTTACCTCAAATATGGGTATGACTATATGTGATAAGGCTTATTCAGACCCTACCCATCTACCAAAAACCACAATTTCTATACACCCAAACCCTACCCTATTGGAAAAGTTGCAATGTTATATACTTTTATTTATGGGTAATCTAATTGAAAAATAATAATACCCTTACACAAACATATATCAAAAACAATAGAGCTACAATACATTAGTTTTACCCCAAGTATCCACATTTTTTAATCATGGTTATGTTGGCCCAAGGTTCATTGAGTGAGCAATTGTCTGTGACATTTGTAGCTAATATAAAAGTTCCAAATTAATTTTTTTGTGGAGGTTAGGGATTGAGTTTTAGACTTTAAAAATTAAAGCAAAAAATAAACCTTTTTACATTGGTGACACATGTAAAGTTGATGCAGATTGTGCTGACTCACTTTTCAATCTCACAACAATAATTTCTATTGAGTTTTTTTTTTAAAAATTATGGAAAATAATATAGCTCGTAAATTATCAATTGGAAATTAGTTTTATATTAAATACTTGATTATGAATATATTGTAACTAAATTTTCATCAAGCCCAC
>Ga0209208_10001063_pt1 | contig 38169 bp, 28 predicted proteins | sample S1TSphfallax_3_FD_187694 | JGI IMG/M metagenome (GOLD analysis project Ga0209208, IMG submission 187694) | Host-associated microbial communities from peat moss isolated from Minnesota, USA - S1T2_Fd - Sphagnum fallax MG (SPAdes) (version 2) | ecosystem: Host-associated > Plants > Peat moss >... | reverse complement strand
GTCCATTAAAATGCGAAACTGTCCGACTATTCGGGCCGGTTCCACCGCGTCAATTAAAACGCGGAATCGTCGTCGGACGGACGGACAAACAGACACACTATTGTAATTATATAAGAAATTCCAATGTTGTGCAATAGATACTTATTGGAATAACCCACTTGTGCAATGACTCAATGCATGGCCATAATAAAAACTAAGACCACCAATATTTTACAACTTCATTCATCCATTGTGTGTATATAATAAGAATCAAAAAGTAAGACAAAATAATTTTTTAAATGGGAAAAAAAAAGGTTGACCTAATCCTCTCACATGTGAGTCCCTCATATTTACCAATTTGAACTTCAAACTGGACCATGTGGCCTTAAGGTTTAAAACACACTCATACCTTCTCCAAAAAGAATTATTTTTTAATGCAAAGAAAGGTCCAATTCAAAGATTCAATCTGCTTCAAATTGATCCTTGGGATTTTGAACCGTGAACCATCATCTAAAATGCCCTAAATTTGGACCTTTACATATGGGAAAATTCAATACTTCTCCAAAGGGTCAATAAGGAAATTTAATAATTTTGATTGCCTAGTTAGAATGATTGGTTCATGTGATAACATTCAATTTATCATCATTCTATATTATTAAGCCTTTCTATTGTTGAATCAAGTGTAGCCCATCTTCATCTTCAAGGCTTGAAGGGATATATCTTTTTGGAAAACCTTTTCAAGTCTCTAAGGCCCACTTTATACAAGTCAAGGTCAAGATTGAACTCAAAGTGAACAATCCTATTGGTGCAACCATTGAAATTAGCTCCAAGGGCTTTGCACTAAAAGTCATCAAGGCCAAATAAAAATATAATATTTTAATCCATGATTGTTTTGCCCCTTGGTGGCCCGGAGGGCAAGAAAAGATACCTATCAATTTGGAAGTTGAGGAGCAAATTTGCAACCCTTTGGGTCAAATGTTGTAACAATAAAATATTATTTATTCTTGGCATTTACACCATACAATAACCATCTTATTTCATATCTTTCTATTTTTATCCATCTTCATTTTGCCTTGGTATATTTTTAATTTTATGATAACAAAAAAAATTTAAAAGCTTATTAAACATTGAAGACTTGGTTCCAACTTCCTCGCTTCCACAACTTTGTACAATAAATCTTGAACTTTCAAAAAAAATCATTATTTTATTTAATAACTTAAATCCTAACTACACGCCAAAAATATTCAAATTTTCCTCTTATGGGTATCAAGTTTTTTTGGGATTGGCTCCTATTGTAAAGCGGGCCTAAAAAACATGACTTTCCAAAAGAATCTCAATTGTGAAAAAAAATCATTTTTGTAACTTTTGAATGAAAGAGTAAACTAAAGAGCCAAAATGATGAAGAGGCATTGATTGGTTGAAATGTTATAGGTCAAAGTGTGAAGAGATGTGAATACCACCTTTTATTACTCCAAGCATGAATTGAAATGTCATTGGTCCAAGTGTTAAGGTTAAGGATGTGACATGGCAAATAGAAGGGCTAATACGATGAATAAGAATTGATCGGTTGAAAAATAATATTTTATAATCTCAAATCAATTTTCAATAAAAACATCACTCTAAATTCAATAACTCTTGTTTCATTAGTTTAAAAATTATGAAATGACAAACATGCATAACCCCTTGTCAAAAGCTTTCCAAAGATGCCAAAAAGTGCAATGATGGGATTCATGATTTTGGAAGGTTAAAGTGTGATCACAAAACAAAACAAGCAAACTGTCACATAATATTTCTCCTTTAAATGACATCAACAAGGATGATAAATATTCAATATACTAAATTGAGAACACATGATGATTAGCATGGTGAAGCCCAAGTGGATCCTTGAATCATGTTGAGCTTAGTTTCCAAATTTTAGACATCCAACGTAATAATTTTTTTTAAATTTTGACATATGAAACAGATAATTTATAAAATATTTTAACTTTTTCAAAAATAATTTAATTAGTGCCAAACTTGAAAAGGTAGTATGATTTACAAATTGTCCAATATTTCATGTTTATGGGTGATGATTGGAAAACAATGTGCACACTATTTTGGATTGTGATAAGCATTGTTGTTGGGCCATTTAGTGGGGTGTGGATGGATATGCTTTAACACCATTATGAACATTCCTCAAAATGTAGGACCAAATGAAAATTGAAATACCTATATTTTCATTTATTTTCCTTGTGTTGTGAACCAAATAGGATCATCATAAAGGCTATAATGAAAATAACTTCTTTAGGAAACCTCTTCAAAGTTACAAAAACATGTTTTTTTTTAATTTTAAATCATCGGTTCAAGTGTGAAGAACTCAAAGTAGATAAGGTGGATTGAAGAAATTGCATGGTTCAAACTCCGTTGCAATAAAAATAGAAGAAAACATTCATTTATGAAACATAATGTTTTAGATGACAATATTTGATTGTTGTGGGTCATCATTTTTACGATTTGACCTTTTGTTTATATAAAGAAAAATGTTTGTTATAAATAACTTGGGCATTATGTTTAAATTCATAGTTAATAATCTTTTGATATAAACATTTTCTAATTTTTTTTATAATGTTTTCTTCAACATGGAATGTAAATGTATTTAAAGTTTCAAATCCATTTCATGTTTATAAATAGTGATGTCTAATGCAATTTGACATTATTTATTATAATTAGAACGACATGATAATGATTGTGTGAAGTTTGTATAATTGCATTGTAAGTTGCAATTTTGTTTAGTATTATTAAAATCAACTACCATACAATTGTTTTGAAAGCCAAATTTAAACACCTAGTTGCAAATTAGTCACTAAATACTTATTTTCATTTCATCTTTAGTTGTAAGTTAGTTGCAAAGGATAGGAACAAAATTCATTGCTCAAATGGATGAATGAAATAATGAAAAAAAATATTTATTGAATTAGTTGTAAAACAATTGTAGATAAGTTATAAAATATATGAATATAATTCATTCATCAAATGGATTAATGAAATAATTAAAGATTGTATTTGTCAAACTAGTTGTAAAAGGTATTAACATACATCATCCATTGACAAATGGATGAAGAACCACATTGGCATTTCATTTGCCATGTTGGAATGTGCGTGAAAATCTAATGTGGAAATTAGTTACAAAGAAGTTGCATAAAATTGCATGTGAATTGCACCATGTATACAATATTGTATACAACATAGGGTGTCCGCTACAACTGTTGCAACTTGTTCGTTAACACTTAAAACCATATAAATACCATGAGTTGCGAGTGTCCATTACAATTGGAAAACCCAGTTGTAAGCCTAGTTATAAAACCCTATATTTTTTCATATTGCCAATGGTGTACAATCCAAAGGAAATATATATAAAAAAGAACTTGGGATAAAGAATTTTAGAAGTCTACCTTTTAAATTTTTAATATAAATTTTAGTGTATTAGAATGATGACCAATGGGTTTGTTGGCCTCCCATGCTCCCATTATTTCTATCTACCCTTTGCAGCGCCCTACATATTCATTTGTGGTGTTGTCTACCATTTGCAACTCCTTGTAGAGCTTTTGGCAACACTGCTAACTACTTGTAACAACATCTTACTTTTTATGGAACCCAAGAATGGAAAATTACACCCTTGGCCACTACTTTCTAGTGTCAATTACCTCCTTACCACAAAATACATATTACTCTAAAATGTAAAACATAGAACATAAATTATATTCAATTTTTATAAAATGCAACAAAAACAAGTACCAAAAGAAATAATTTTTCCAACATAAACCAACATAACTACTTAAATCCCCTTTTCCTCTAGTACTCTAAATGCAAAAAGGGGCACAACCAAACATGTTTACATTATTCAATCATTTTCCATCGTAAAAAATATATACACTACATTTTCATATTCCCCCCCTTTATAATGGCACATTCCACTCTTAAAAATAAGAGATAGATTAGAATAATGCAAAATGAAGTACAATATAATGATTCACAACCCTTTACTATCCTCTTCCTAATCCCCCTTCTCCCACACCACACAAGGTCCACAAACCTTCCATGGAAATAGGCCCTCATTATTTTAATCCTTCCTAGAAATCATTACATGATTGGTGAATTACCAATCCATTCTAACTAACCCCATTAGCTTTATCCTTTGGTAAATGATAGTTTTTTAATATGACTAGTATTCCTTTAATTATTAAGATGCCCATGGCACTAATTAACTTAGTAATTTTTATCTTTGATAATTACATGATGAAATTTAACACTAACTGATTTGTTCATGCATCAATTTTGCACAATCATCTCATCATCGTTCATTTAAATTTATTTTACTTATTAACTTTTTTACAAATTCAATTTTCATACCTAAGTATCATTGTTTTATTTGTTTCAGTTATAATTTTAGTTTTGAATCTAACAAAATATTAAGTTTGTGGTTAAGGTTTTATGTTGTTTCCAAGAAAATGGTGTCAATTTAGGTCAAAGTCATAAGAACCTAAACTTGAATCTTCAATTTTTATTTTGGAAGCCAAATACTTTCACAACATTAATGCACACTAGTGTTGTGTGTGTAAATAGTTTGGGACTTACACTTTGTGTAGGTGTAAATGTAAAACATGAAATGTGTAGGTGGAAAATTAAATACACTTATTTGGTTTTATGCGGCTTTGTAAAACAATGTGATTTTTATTTGAGGAGATGGGTATTTCATAATTTTTTGGTGATAGGCCAACAAAATCACCAATGTAAAAAAAAACCATCAAAACATGCACCCACAACTAATTAATATGGATTTGCAAAGAGATATGATCATTATTTAGGTATATAATATATACATTTACATGCCCTAAAACATTTACACAAGACCATGTAGGTGTATTTGACAAATATCCACATTGGCTTTGTGCAAGTGTACAAAAGAAATTATGCATGACAACAATATAAGTGTAAATATAAAACATTTAAATGTCGAAATACAAATGATCTACACTTACACAAGATTTACATCTTGTGACACTTATGCATAACACTAGTACACACTCAAGTTTTCACATGTACATTGACATTTTTTGTTAGACATATTTTAGGATTTACATATATGTTTGCATGATGCCATGTATGGTTTTTTTGATTTGTAAATGTAATTTACGATGCTATACATTCATTTTCATATAAAACCATAATTTTCAATGACCTTGGGAGATGTAATACCTTCATATTGTTACAAGCTTTATTTTTGGTGGGAGAATGAACAAATGAACCTAATACACAATACCTTATAAATATGCACATGTATTTCCTCATTTTAAAAAAAAGATTTAAAAAAATGGTTATAGTGGAAATGGGATTAATTCAGCAAGGGAAAAAAACAACTTGAGAGAAGGATAAATGAGGAAATTTTTTTGCTCTTTAATTACATTTTTGATAAGTGTAAGTGGTGGTGGTGTAGTCATTTTATAATTCTTAACATTATTGCAAGTTTCATGAGTGACTTATTTAAGGTGAGCTTCACCCCTTATTATATTGCACAAGTTAAATTGGTATAGTTTCACCTTCCAATTGAAAAACCTATAGTCATCAATGATAATGGAGCTTTAATATCTTATTTTTAGAAAACCTAAGCATCTAGAGGAGTTGGAGGCGTGATACCTTCATTTTGTTATAATTGTTGATTCTCTATGAAAAAATGATCACAATACTCATTGCATATTTTGTTTTTTTGCTTTTATACGTTCTCTCTCCATAAAATGTATACAAATTTGCTTTTGGTTTCCAAGTGGTGTATTCTATAACGATGAATGCAACATTAAAATTTCATGATTCAATGTGTTTTGGTCATATGTGTAAAGATATGGCAAGTGGGCTTTAGAGGCATTTGGACTCAAAAGATTTCAAGCTCGTCATGGAATGAAAAAGACAACTTCAATTTCTCAAATCAAGAAGTCTCCTTGCCTCAAGATGATCTTACTTTTTAAGGGCACACAAGTTTCTTCAAATCCACATGCAAATTCACATGTGTCAAATATAAACATCGACACCTTTGTCATTCAAAAATCTCAATCGACTAAAACTTTATTGACTTTGCATAAACAATCCAAAATTTGGGCAAATTGTAACCACAAGTCTTCACTTCAAGATTTTTTTCTTTCTTTGTGAATGGCAAGGACCTTAGTGTTGATAGTGTGCACTTTTTCAGTGATTATTTACTTTGCACTATTTTATATAGTTTCACACAATGTGCCAATCATGTAAGTCCATGTGTTTTCCTCCGTGTCTTAAAATTACAATATTTTATACAATAAGAAATGACCTTACACAATTTTACACTTGCACTTAAGGGCAGACTAGAGAGACTAATTTTATAAAAAAAGAAAAAGGAAAAGCATAATATGATAATGTCATGAATGAATGAATGAATGAAATTAGTTAATCACTCCTCAATTTTAGGGTTGCAAGTTTTAGGGTTTTCAGTATGGCGGGAACTTCGTTGTCGTCTTCTGCTCCTTCGTCTGCCACTTTGCCCTGCCCCAACATTTCTCTCCGCCGCCGTTGCTGCTGTTGATCCTTACTACTGTTTTTAAAATCTTATTGTTTGCTTTGCATTTGGTTATCTTTTTTTTTCCTGAGTTTCTGGATTAGGGTTTCTTTTGTTTCCTCTCTCTTTTGTAATTTTTTGTAGTTTTGTTTTTTTAGCGCGGTGTTTCTGGTGTAGCTGTGAACCACCCCGTTGTTGTTTGCTCCTCTTTTGTGGTGTTCATCGAGCTGTGGGATTGGGGGCCGGGGAGGGTTACTTGAAAGATGTTTTCTTTTGTAGTTTTTCATGTGTGTCTGGGCGCGAGCTTCAACCCTTCTGCACATTACCCCATGTCCTGTACTTCTTCTGAAAATCTAGCATAGAAAGCGTTCCCCCCACCCCACTTCTTTTTCCTATCATCAGGAAGTTACACAAAAACCGCAGAGCATCCATTCCCAGGGATTTCTTCTGATGGGTTTATCGCAAATTTTGTCCAAGATATGCACACGCAAAACAAGAGAATGAGATGAGCTCTCGGGGTTGAGCAACATCGGTTGAATCCATCCTGAGGTGGAGATCAGAGTCTTCTGAAATTTCATGGTGTGTGTGTGTGCGCGCGCGCGCGCACTTTAGGGTTTTCTCCTGGGTGCACTCATGAGCAACTTTTTGCCTACAGCAATTATGCACTTCGCACCTCGGAACTTCTTGTAATTGATTGAGCCAGAGCATTGCCAGAGGTACAGTTTGTTTTTCCAACATTCGCAGATGGATGGAATATGTCATCACTGTTGTTTCACCCATCGTTTTGCTCATTTTGCCATATGGGTATTTCTCAGCTTGATGCCACCACTATGTGCTAATGTGTTTCTTCGCAATTCAGGAATTTCTGCTCTGTATCACAGTTCTGAAACAGAGGAGTCAGGTGGCTGGTGCTTTACTTTTGGTTGGAAAAATGAGGTGTACAGTAGAGGAGATTTCAGATGATGACACAGAACAATTGAGAGTTCAGAGCTCACGGTTTTTTGGCAACAACTCCACCCCTTCGTACTCAGGCTCGCAGAAAGCAAGTGGAAATGTGAGTGTCAAGAAGATTATACAGGAAGAAAATAGACCATTAATTAGTAGCCCTAAGGTTGATGAAAACCTGGTTCCAGCACTTGATTCATTTGCATTTAAGCCTAGACCTAGAATTGTCATCAAGCGACCACAAAGGCCTGTAGGACTTGAGGAGGACGAGCACCAGCTGCAGGAAGAAAGGTCTTTGCCACAGAGTTCTCCGGAGCCACAGAGTACTAGAAAGCATAATGTGAAGAAACGACGGCGACGGCGATTTGCTATAATGGATGACAGTGATGATGAAGATTTTGATCCATCGGCTGAAACACGGAAGCAGCGGAAGGTCCGGGAGATGCCCACCATTGGGAAGAACACAAATATCTTCCCAGTGACAAAAACAGTGACGAACTGCCCAGGTTCTGCAGCAGTAGAAATTGAGACAATTGATCTCCTTGGGGATGACAATGGTGAAGAGGCCTGTGGCAAGAACCTCCAAGATGATGAGTTTGACAGCAAGGACGAGTTTCTCTCTCAGGAGCTCCCAGGTTCTGGTCATGGCTCAGTGGAGCTCAATCCTATTACTAAGACCTTACTAAAGTGTGACAAGATCGCTGCCAGTCTGCGAAATGAGCTGCAAGTGGGTGACTCGGTTGAGGATGCTGTACATGCTGACCGCTATGCAGGTGTTGATCCTTCTGCTGCTAAAATAATCACACAGGTATTGCTGCAAAGCCAGTTGAAGGATGTCCAGATTCTTCTGCATTTTCTCCCAGCTAAACTGCTAAATTTTTTGTGTCATGATTTTCTGTCCTGGTGTTCCTATGAGAGATATTTCTGATTTGTTCAGCAGGAAGTTTTTTTATTACAAACCAAAAAGGAGTGCCCCAAAAGACTAATTGTTGTGGGGTGTGTCTGGAGTTGATTACCAGGCAGATGTATGTGCTGCATGTGGAATTGCTGAGGACGATAGCAGGCGGATGCTGAAGCCTTATCAGCTTGTTGGGGTCAATTTCATGCTCTTGCTCCATCGCAAGAAAGTGGGAGGAGGTGATGCTCAGTTGCTATGGAAAACCTTGCAGTAGTTTGAGAGAAAAGAATTTATATCAAGAGAACAGTTAATTGTCTCACTCACTGTTCTGTGGACAGTTTTCTGGAATATTCATTTTGGGACACTTCAGAATTTCCACGAATGCATGTAGAGTTTTCTTAAACCCTGAAGTCATTTGAATCTGTATGTGGAATCTGATGTTTCCTTGAGAGGCAATGTAAATTGCCATAGAAAAGTTGCGCTCATCGGATGACCCAAGACCTGTTACTAATGGGTCATCTAAGTTCCTGTGTGAACTTTGGACCAGCTTAACTAATTGAAAGGCTTATCTTCAGGGCTGATGTATATTGTGTAGGGATTCCCACCAGGGAATGCAGAGTGCAATCTACAGTTTGGACCCTTCCATGTCCCTCTTGATTTTGTAAGCCCATCTTGGTCTAATCTAGCACTCAACTGATTTGTTGTTCTTTGGTTGCAGCAATTTTGGCTGATGAAATGGGTCTTGGAAAAACTGTTCAGGTACTTAATTGTCTGCTGTTGCCTATGTTCTTTGTTTTTCTGCCACACTATTGAACTCAAATTGACCTGTATATGGGTATTGGTCTAGGCTGTTAATTCTGCATATCTAGGGCATGACCCTGGTGGCCAGAAAATAGCAGATGTGGAAGGACTGTATTTCTCATGGATATATTTCATGTCTGGAGTCTGTAATCAATGTTGAATTCATATTTGTGCTGGATCTGTGTACATTGACAAAATTTAAAATGGAAATGCAGTATTTGATTTGGTCAGTGATTGCCATTTCAGATTAAGAACTGGCATCCAGGACCACAGGGTTTGATGTTTATATCTTGATGATTGTGGGTTGTTTCACGGGGATATACTGTGTAAGGGTTGTTCTCTGAACAGAAGACTGATGCTCTTTTCAACTTTTTGGCATTGTATACAGGCTGTTGCATTTCTTGCTGTTTTAAGACACCTCGATGGAGACCCAGGTCCCCATTTGTTGGTGGCTCCTGCCTCCCTTCTGGAGAATTGGGAAAGAGAGCTAAAGAAATGGTGCCCTTCCTTCTCAGTTCTCTTGTACCATGGTGCTCAGAGGGCTGTTTTGCGCGAGCGGCTTCGCAAAGTGGCCAAGGCGAAGCTTCCAGCCCCTTTTAATGTCATGCTTACTTGCTATTCACTCTTTGAGCGACAGAGGTTAGTAATAGTCATGATGCCTAGATTTTTAATCTTCTCTCTAGTTTGTCCCAGACATGTTTCTCTCATAGTCTGCACATCACACATTTGCTGAATTATGAAGGGTTGTTGAAGGTGGTAGAGCTTTAAATATTCTGCAGCTTGGCATTCTGGACAGTGAACAAATGAAGGACGATCGCAAGTTTTTGAAGAGATGGGACTGGAGCTGCGTGCTGATGGATGAGGCTCACTTGTTAAAAGACCGAGGCAGCTACCGCAGCAAACGCTTACGTGACATTGCACATTCAGCAAAGCAAAGACTGATGCTCACTGGCACCCCATTGCAGAATGACCTGCAGGTAATTTCATCTAATTCTTCAGGTTGGCAAGTGGAATCTGTGGTAACATTTGTGCCTTCTCTGTCAGATTGTAGGCTGTACCTTGGTTTGTAGACTTCGAACCACCACACTGGTGAGCTATACAGTCCCAGAAAGGCAGGATCTTCATTCACTCTCACAAACTTGTTTTCTCTCATAGCCAATCCTTGCCAAACCTTGGTTTGGTCTTTTTGATATACAAAATGTGATGCTATCAGGTATGCCTGCATGTGATAGGCTTGGACTTTCTAATCAATTCCTGAGACTTGCCATCACATATGACAGAACAGCTGTGTTCCTTTCCTTCTACATTCCAGCTTCACATTTCCAGCACCCAAGATAAGAGAACTGCTCACCTGCACAATTGTAGGAACATGAGGTCAATGGTGGAGTTACTCACCGGAGCCTGGTTTGGTTTGTGGTGGCAGGAGTTATGGTCACTTCTGGAGTTTATGATGCCAGATGTTTTTGACACAGCTGGTGTTGATTTGGATCAATTTCTTGGCACTCGCAATGACACCACTGGAGTTGTTGTTGAGGACAAGGACTTGATCACCCACATCAAAGGCATTTTGGGTCCCTTTGTACTGAGACGCCTCAAAAGCGATGTCATGCGTCAGCTTGTGCCTAAGATTCAGCAGGTTCTCCCTCATCCTCTTCTCTTATCTGGGTCAGACCACCCTGGATGCTTTGTTAATCCCCTTTGGAAAGATTCCAAATTTTTTTTTTCTTTGTTTTCTGTAACTCTGAGTCTTACTTCTTGATGACAAGTATAATTATTGGGTTTTGTTTTGTCAGTTTGGAAATCTCAGCAATGTAGAGTTGGTAGTGTATATGTTGTTGTTGTTAGCCTTGCTGTTTTCTTCTTTATCGTGAGAATGGAGATTTCTCTATTCTTATGAAAGATATGTATATATTGTTGTTCACCAGATGGTCACTTTGAGTGTGGGGTGCAGGTGATGTGTGTGGATGTACTGGAGGATCAAGGTGTGGCTTACAAGGAGGCTGTGGAAGAGTATCGTGCCCTCGCTATGGCAGCCCGTGCAGCCCGTGCAGCCAAAGCTTCCAAGGCACTTTCCTCAAATATCTCAGATGTCTTGCCTCGTCGACAAGTGTCTAATATCTTCACCCAATTGCGGAAGGTGAGTCTTCTGAGGGCTAGATTGTTAAGGCTCAGCCCCACTCTGTAGCAGATGATTCACTTCCACATAAGCCTGTACAAAGCTTCTGAATAGGTTACACTGGAGTAGGAGCAGAAATTCAAGAACCCAACTATCAAATTGTGATGGGTGTTGTACAATCAAGCCCTCACTGACTGGAGACTCAGTTGAAAACTTAACCCTCCTAACCCAATACAGCATATTTTTGAGCTGCCTTTGCAATCTTCCCAATAGAGGGAAGATTGTGTTACCAGGGAAATTGACCTAATATATTTGAGAAGGTGGCCTGTAACTTAGTGGTCACCTTCAGCCTGCTGAAAGAGATGTTGATTCAGCCAATTTTTGTCTGCTGCTGTTGTGGTTTTGTTGCAGCTTGCAAATCATCCTTTGCTAATAAGACGCATCTTCACGGATGAGACAGTTAAGCAGTTGGCAAAGAAGTTCCATCAATTGCAAGTTTTTGGGAATGAGTGCACAGTGGAGCGGGTTCGAGATGAACTCATGTCCTACAGTGACTTTTCCCTTCACAAGGTTTGTTTCTCTGAAAATAGTTACCCATCTCTAGCCTACTGCATTGCTTACCCACAAGTGTGCATGCCATGCCCCACAAATTGCAGTTGACAATTTGGATATTTCATGGAGATGCAATTGGTTGCATACCAGTTTAGTGTAAGGGAGTGTTCACTTTAGAATGTTGTTGGGTCTGAAGGGGTCACTTGCATGATACTCACCTTCGTGAACTCTATGGATGAAGCTGTGGGTGGGGTGGATTTTGACCTCCTTGGGTCATTATCTTTTAGGTTTTTCTCAACAGAATTGAACAGTTTCAACATTGGAGACCTTTGTCATTCAATGGTCCAGTATGGATTTGCTATGTGATGGGACTTTTGACCTCCTAAATTCTGGGGTATTTTTTCATATGAGTAGGTTAGCTGTGGTGTAGAATTCTGAAGTCAATTAAGCTAGATGTTGGAAGGTGGTTTTGTAGTATGTGTTTTTTAAGGAAGTTGTTGTGGTGTCTTTTTCTGCCTCCTCAGATGTGTCTTTTGTATGGTGGAGTTCCTGGTGGTCAAGGAAGGCTCCAGGAATGTCATGCCCTTGCTTCAGCAAAGTGCCAGGTAATCTTGAACCCCATGCAATATAGTGTGCATGTTGTATGATTCATCATCTCTTGACTTCTCTTTTGACTATATGGCCCATGATTGGCCTTCTGAAGGCAATTGTTGTGATGCATCTTGAATGGTGCCTATGCTGAGGCCAAATACAGGGTCATTGGTTGGTAGTTTTCTGAGTGGTAGTTTACAGACAATGTCCTGCAGAATATTGATGTATTGGATGTCATTTTTTCCAGGCACTGGTAAAGCTCTTACCCCAGTTAAGGCGGGAAGGTCACCGTCCTCTTATTTTCAGTCAGTGGACCAGTATGCTTGATATCTTGGAGTGGGCACTTGATGTTACTGGCTTCCGATATACTCGACTGGATGGAAGGTCTGGTTTAGTGTCCATCCCCAGTAGTCCAACAATACAGTTCTCGATTCCATTGTGTGTAAATTTTGGTCAAAACCAATATGGAGTTTCAATGTAAAATTTATTCTTGGCTGTGGAACTGTGTAAAGAAAGTGATTGAGAGCTGGGATGTATAGTTATGTCAGAAAGGTTCTCAAAGTGATCTCTTTGGGTTTTCCAGCACTCCAGTGACAGAGCGGCAAACGATAGTGGATGAGTATAACAACAACTCAGATGTATTTGTATTCCTCCTATCAACTCGTGCGGGTGGCCAGGGCCTCAATTTGATTGGTGCAGACACTGTTATTATCCATGATATTGATTTCAACCCACAAATGGACCGGCAAGCCGAAGATCGCTGCCATCGGATTGGCCAGACAAAACCTGTCACCATTTACAGGTATGTTTCAAGGTTTCCTTGCATGTGAGGAATTAGTTTGCAACCTTCAAAGTCACAAAGTTAGTAATGATGTTGTAGGGAAAAAACTCTGAAGTTTTTAGTTGGTTTTGGTATTGGGCTAAAGCAGGGTAGTGGGTATCCATGTCTGGACCAGACTCACTTGTAGACTACTGGAAACTGTGCAGGCTTGTGTCAAAGGGCACAGTAGATGAGAGCATATTCAACATAGCTCAACAAAAGTTGGTATTGGATGCTGCGATTTTAGAGTCTGGTGGGGACAATGAGGCTGTGGCTGTCCAGAGCGAGGGTGATGCACGTACAATGGGGGAAATCTTGTCAGCAATATTAGCTGTTTCTTCAACCTAAGCTTCATTAACCTTCACATAGAAAATGCCAAGCAAACATGAACATGGTTCATCTGGTAGGTACTCTTTTGTCCCTGGGTTCCTCATTCTGTTGATAGATTTAATGTGGGTGCTCCAATTTGTCCTGTCCTTGTCTGCTCATATAGTTTTAGCCTAGATTTTGTATTAAAGGTTAACATTAAACTATTGACATGATTTGTCCACAACATGGGCATTATTTCTCTGAGATTAAAAATGGGTTCATTTCTCAGGTCATGCGGATCTCCTTAATGTACTCCTATTTGCAGAATTCTTTTGCTCTTCTTTTGCAAAATGCTGCAAAATATTTGTAGACATCATAGAGCTGTAACTTTGGCCACACAAAACCCCAAAGGACAGAGTTTGATTGGCACCCATCAAGAGAGTTTCTGGCAGGTTTACCACGTAGTCTGGAACCTGGTATAAACCTTGCTATCAGCAATCAGTACAGGCCTGGGTTTTGGGGCCCAGATACGAGCCAAATACCAGGATGAGACTTTGACAGGGTTTGGAGGATTTGGGCACAAACCAGACTGATCCGGTATATTACAGCTAAGAGACCAGCCTTGATACTACATGAGGCCAAGTTGTCCTCTTTGGCCTTGTATCAATCTACCTGTTATGAGCTGTGCAGCCTTCTTGTCTCTGTTGTTGTGTTCTGTCTATTTTGAACATGGTTGTCTCCAATGTTGGGAGATTCAGGGTATGCATGAGTTCTAGGGTATCTGGAGTGGAGGTTCACAATTCTACAGTATGCAGACCAAAGTCTCATAATTTTGTTGGAACTGAAATTGGATCTGGATTGTGGAACTGACCTCTTACTATTGTGACTGGGACCTGAATGGGACTTCTTAAAGAGTTCAAAAGATTTTCAGGTTCTCTTAGTGTTTGTTTTTGCAGAGGTGCCAAATTGAGGCCTTACATATCAGGCAAATCATGGAAATCTTGGGCTTTGTGCACTAGTTGAATAGAATGAATAGCTCACATAATTCTGAGTTTTAGTTGTGTTTAATGTAGACAGAACTTAGCCCAGTCTCGAACCAGATTGAGCTCTGAATGTGATGCAGCTCCAAATGTTTTGGGAAATCTTCAGCATTGGAGCTTTGGCAAATTCACAAAATTGTTTCAAAAACTACAGCATGGATAATACTAAATTTCAAAAGAAATGAAAATGGGATCTGAAGAGTCCTTTCAAAATCAAGAACAGGATATTGGTAGTCTCTTACTCTGGTGTGATTATTCTGTAAATAACAATGTTCAATGTATATGCATGTTCTGTATTCTTTTGGACTTGTTGCACCCAACAATGGTTTGAACTTTGAACTATTGTTTGCAACACCCAGCCATTGAGGTTTCTTTGGGAAGCATTGGGAAAATGGAAATAAGAAATTATTGGTTTTACTTGAAGGAAAGTTTATGACACTTTGCTGCTCTTCTGATATGAGCAAGTGAAGCTTTTCATTTTACATTATCTATGAGTTCAGAGTTAGTTGGAAATGTACCACTACATCTGCCTTTCTGCAATAGACAAAATGTTTGGAATTGCTTTTTGGAAATTCTGTCGGACAATTTCACACCCATATTTGTAAAAACACTCATCCATATAATTTTGCTTCCATGTCAAATATGACAATTTTTACCAATGCACATGCCTGGGTTTATTTCCAGCAAGCATCCCACTTCACATTCCCATTATGCATACCATCGTGTAGAGGTAAAACACAGATCCGTGCCTGAAGGGCCTAAGTTTCCTAAAAAGTACAAACTGCCCAGACTCTTTGGGCTTCACATATGTTCTTTTCATGTCCTGTCCATCAGGTATGTTTGCAAGTTTATACCCACCCAACACTGGTTGAAACACATAGTTTTTAGCTAAGGAAGAATTGTTTTCTGTTCAGTGTTCTCACCCTTGGAACCTTCATATAGAATTTTAAAAAAAGTTCCAAGTTCATTTTCAGTCACCTTACTGACAGAATTTCATTTTCAAAACCACAATTAAACCTCCTATTCACTAAAGATGGAAACTTGCTTTTCAAACAACCTTCTACTTTTGTATGACACAAGTTTTTAAAAGTTCTTTACATATGGTAAGGAGCTTTTCTGAGGATCTTCCTGGGTTTGAGAACCCACATTGCCACCTTTGGCTGGGCCCTCACACAGTGCGCTGGGTGATCTAACCCAGGAAGGTCTTCAGAAAAAATTAAAGTTGAAAAGCAAGCATCTGAGCCAGAGGTATAGCGAGGATGACATTGCAGGTAGTGTGCAAAAATACACATTGGAATATGCAATCAAAAACCTAGTCTCACTACAAAAATTCAACCTCAAGAATCTCTCACTGGTGTAATAATCTCTACAGCTGAACAGGAGCATTGGACACATAGTCAAGTGAACTGCTCAAACCCATTCAACCCTTTAGACTTCAGTTTCAAGAAGTCAAATGCACTGCAAGCCCTATAGCATGTCAAAGTTCCAACAACTGATTCATGCACACCCACCAGCCCAGGACCTGCTTGTAAGCTTCCCCACTAATCTGACGTAAAAACCTAGATCCTATACCTGACCCATTACTTTGATCAGCCTTCAACATTCTTGTAGCCCATATTCAATCACTTGTGATCATAAACTCAACACTGTAAACTATCCCTCAGTGCTCAACATCACATGATTTCACATGCAGAAGCTGAATGAGCTGAATTTGAGTTCCAGCCTCAACCTCAACTTCCACTGTACCAACTTCCAGCAAGTCCAGTCGAGAGCACAAAAAATTAGACTCTCTCAACAAAATTATGTCCTGTTTGTTAGAACATTGAAAAATTGCAGAGATTGTGCATTTACACATTCTGATCCCCATAATATCTCCAGAATCTCTCCAGCAGATCACACATAACCTACTCATCCTCAATGTCAGCAAGAGAGGCTACCAGTTTGGAAGCATAAGTACCTTTCTGTAGCATACTCTTCGAGGTCAATGTGGCAATTCTGCTTCAGAACATGCTGACTTTGAAGATTTAGCAATTGGTTGGAGACTTGCACAACCATTAAAATGGCACTGATTTGTTGTGGATTTACCCTAAGGAACTACAGTATGACAGGAGCTTTCTTTGGAAGATATTGCACCATATTTTTCAATCAATGCAGCTGGAGAGAGTCTGGGTTTCCTTAAATCAGTAACACAACTCTGACAAGAACAGTGAGCACTTACAAGAGAGGAATTCATCTGCATCTCATTCCCAACTACAGGAAGTTCCCATACAAAACTTCACTGTGGCCAGAATGCCTTACCCAGTTTAAGCCAGACTGGTGAACCTAATCAACCCTTTTCACCTGGCCCTCAAGAATTAAATAAAGTTGGGACAGCTGACAAGACCTATAATCACACATTCAACAAGAACTCACCTTCCCTGCTGTGTGTGCTAGAAACTACATAGTCTTGTAGATCACAGGCTGGTAGATAATTGCACCTAGAAACACAGATATTCTTTTCAAGACAGAAGAGCAAAAATGTTGCCATGATTGCTGGCAATCTACTACAATCTGCAGTCTACTACCTATTGCATACCAGATGCACTATTTTTACAGAACAAGAAGGTGACCTCAAACCAGAGAGAACTAGACAGTAGTGGGAGACTATACAGCTACCAAAATGTGATGCAAGCAAAAAAACATTGACGGGGGCAGTTTATGACTAGTGTCTGAACAAAACCATGATACATTAAGAAGGTTCCATGGACAGTGGAATATCCCCAACAAAGAGATGGCGAAAAAAAAATGTGCTGAAGGTGCTAATTGCAGCAAAAAAATTAGGTTATACTCTTCAGTGAAGAGAGGGAAGATGGTGCTGTCAGACAAAGATTGAAAGAGTGTTGGGGAAAAAAAATTCAGAGAGAGAAAAAGAGAGGGAATGACTCCACTCTACCGATCAGGTGACATGTGGGTGAGTGTATTCTGGAGCATTGTCCCTGCTTTTGTACTGAGCTGTGTCACCATTCTTGATGTTGCAATTGCACTGTGCAATGGCAAAAGGGACTGCACAGATGCCATCTCACCTGACAACCTGTTTTCATCATCCCACAACATCATTGCATTGTAATCTACACATCTCTGTTCCTCATCATTATCATCATTCACACCCTGAACCTAAACCTTGAAGCCTGAACCATAAACCCCTGAATCCTAAACCCTAAAGCCTGAATCCTGAACGCGATTTCAGCCCACAATATCATTGCAATTGAGAGATCTTGACCCTATCTATATGCCCTGCACAAGATTAACCAGCTACATGTTGCAAAATATTCAATTGCTCAACCTTAAAAGCATTTTCTGCGCAACTTCTACAGCCAGCTGATACAGAAAGACAGAATGTATATGCAAGCTGTAAAATCATATGCTTGTGTTAACATCATCTCGCATTCTCGGATAGAAAGTACCTGAAGAAGAGGGAAACCGAACGCTTGCTTTCGGAGACCGATTTACTACAGAAGCAAGAAAACGAAGCCGGTTTTGCAACCGGAATCGCAGATGGTGCCATGCTCCAACTTCCCACTCCCCGCTTCCCTCCAGCTGCCACAACCTCACTACTACTGTTCGTAGATATTCTGACTACAGATCTTGCCACAGAAACGAAGGAACTGGACATTCTTCTTCCCGCGCCCGCCATCGTCTCTTCCGTGTCCACGCGCGTTTCTGTGTTTTCGGAGCCAAGAGTCTCATACAACGCCTGAGTCCATTTAGGGTTTGGTCTCTAAACCCTAATCTTAGGGTTTGATGAATTTGGTCCCTAAGCCCTAATTTGTATTTAAAACAAAAAAAAACATTTCCTTTTTAAAATGATTTTATTTCCTAGTAATTTTGGTGTGAAATAAATTAATTCATATTAAGTATTTGTGAGTGTGTCACTTATGATTTTAAACAATTCTGTTAATGGAATTTAGAATTTTAAGAACTTCAAACAAATAAATAGAAATTCTCCACGATTTTTAATAATTTATTCAAAAGCTTTTAACAGATGTCTCTCGAATAATTAATTTAATTTTGAAGATTCCATGTCGAAATATAATATTTCAGAATATTCTCTAATTTCATTCACAAAATTAGGTTCTTTGGTTTTTTTGAAAATTTCAGCACTTCTGAAAATATCAATAGAATTAATGTTGAAGTTTGCAATGTGCGGTTGCGTTTTGGGTGCAAATTTTCATGAAAATGCAATAAAATAAAAATAAGAAAAGGATTATTCAGTCACAATATTCTCATTTTTCTGAAAAAGAATAGCCAAAATGCCCCCCTCCTCCCCCCAATTTTGAAAATGTTTTGCCACATTTGAACTTTAATATTTAGTTTGTAGCATTTGTTAATCTATGGTATTGGAATTGGAGTTATTATTTTCTGAAATTCTTAATTTCTCCATATTTCCTAATTCTTATTTACAAGAAGTGAGAAATTATAGATTATTTTTACCTGAACTTTCCTAATTCGTATTTTTTATATTTCCTACTTCACATTATTCAAATTCCTACTTCTTTTTTTGTTGCATCTTGTTTAAGATTTGACAAGTCTATCTCAAGGGGTTTTTTTTTAATTTTCAATTTGGTGATGTAGCTGAAAATCCATAGTAGTGATCATCCATAATACAATTTAGCCAGATTTGGCTACATTCTAGATATGAAAGTAGGGGCCAAAAACAATAATTTAAAAAAAAATTAGTCCTTATATATTCTTGGCTACCTACTAGAACTTATCAATAAAATCTGGCAACTTGGTTTTTTTTTTCCTTCAAAATCTGGCGAATTTGGGCCATTTTTTTTTCATTAAAAATCCTTTGTACAGGCCAAGATCTTTTTTTCAGGTCAAAATTTGAGGAAATTTCGCCCAGAATGTTTTTTTTTAAATGGTCTATTTATGTGATTTTTGATTTATTAATTGGCATTTTAGATCTTGTAAAATATATTGTGAAATATGTTGCAACACCTTGGTGAGTTGATGGAATGTTGATGAGGGATTGTAGGCCTTTACATCCATCCAAGGAGGCTATTTCCAAAGCACTAACCATTTGTTTAACGATAAAAATGATAAATGCAATACACAATTTTATGGAAGAAACCATTGGGAACTCTATGAACATCATTGGGAACATTGGGATGCTCAACTTCAACCAAAAAAAAAAAGCCCATAAACAACATATTAATTGGAGGATAGTAATCAACTTCTTCTATGGAGGTAACAAGGAACTCCAATCTTTGGCAGCTAGTGACATACATTGAAGGTTTGTGAACCTCTATGATAACATGATGAAGATTATTGGGAACGTATAAAACACGTTTTTTCTGCAAACTTTGAAGAACTCAATTCCACACACTTGGGGGAAGACCATCAAGAAGGCTACATGATAAGCATGGTAAGTAATCACAATTGACATTCAAAGATCGTGGTGTGATCGACTAAAAGAGACAAAATACAAAGAGAAAGTTGAATACCTTTGCACAAGGCCAGTACTTGTAAAATGGTCCTTTCAATTTTGGCCGAATGTGGTCCACACTAAATTTGGAGCTCCGTTTTGAGTTGCCTATGAAAATATTGTATAGAATATTAGTGTTGTTAGTGTGGCACTATTTTTGAATCCACATTAATGATAATCATTGGGTGTAACAATTACAACTAAAAAATTTAATTATTCCCCTAATTAGATGAAACTCCACTCTTTAGTGCATTTTAAACAAGACCAAGTGACTGAATACATTCCATGGAACTTGGGTTACCAATGAAATAATGTTGATCATAATCTTAATATAAGCTTAAATCTCTTAAATTGTTTTGGCCAGGTCTTTTTGCAAATTAAGGTATGGTATATGTAAGGAAATAGTACTCCAGATATGTATGTACAACAAACTTCATCTCTCTCTCTCTCAAAAGAAGAATTAACAAGCCAAGAGTGGCGACCAGCTAGTAGTGTGGGTTGGGATGGTTTCCTCAAACTATGTCAAAGTCCTCAAAAGGAGATGGATGTATATTGTCTGAAGTGCAAAGTGCAACAAACATGGCAAAAATCAATCAATTCACATTCGCTTTGCTTCATCCGTAGTAGGGATTTTAAAAACTTTTTATTAACCCCCTTTTTCTCAATTGGTTCTCCATCCACTGCAATGCTCTCTCCCGATGTGAAGGAAGTACACCCCATTATGCTCCACAGCATGATCAAACCATCAAACAAGCTTCTAGCACAATCATCGTTATCAAGCTTCAAACACAATCATCATCGTCAAGCTTCTACAAAACGATCATTTGTCAAGCTTTCGCACGATCTTCATCTTCATCAATGTTTAACAACGAATACGCTACTTGAAAGGCTGTGAATTCAATTGCCATTTGGATTGTGACTGTCGTTGTGGGACCCCATGGATAAGGACCTAATGCCATAGAGTCCACGTTCTAAGGTTTTTTTTTGGTTTTTTCTGGTTTTTCTTTTTTCTTTTTCTTTTCTTCATGGGGGAGGTTTTTTTGTTTTGTTTGTAGGGTGTCCTCATAAGGTCATGGCACCAATCTGCAGTTTCGGGAAAAAAAAATAAAAAATCATTCGTACAAGAACATCACAAACAAATCAGAGTGGCCCACTTACACTAGATAGTTGCTCTTCATTTAATTGTACAGCATTTTAATGTACTGTATTACGGATGTAGAAGGACATAAATAAGTGCTCCCTTTTTCTTTTTGTCAATTCTGGTCCTTTCTAGCATAAATCGAATCTAGAGGATTGTGGCAAAAATGGCAAGCAAACTAAATCACGGCCAAAAAAAACAAAAAAAAAAGTAGCCAAAAGTTTGTGTGAAGGAAAATGCAGGAGGGCAAAAGGAGACCTAAGTACAAACATGCAAGGGAGTTTCGGAAAACAATTTGATGGGTGCCAGGGTTTACCTAGCACATCATGAGCTGTCATGGGAAAACCTACATATTGCACTTGAATATTTAGTGTTGAAAACTTTGATTAAGTGTCTCCTTATGAACACCAATGAGACCGACCAATGGATGATAATGATGATTCATTGTTCAACACCTTCATCTCACAATATTAAAGGACCTCTAAATTCCACCATTCACACGGTGTAGTTGAATGTTTAATTTGACATACCTCTTTAAATGTTAGGGCTTCAAAATAGAGAGATTTCCTTGTTTTGGAAACATTTACCAACAAAGCAAGTAATATTAAACATCAAGCATTCCTTCACAAATATTTGTGTGAGTGATAACTACATGAAATCGTAATTCCCATACCCACATGGAACAATTGGTTTAGAATTCCTATTATTATGAGATGCATGTACATTTTCAAATTGTGGAACTTAGATTAAGATCAAATTATTATGCGCTTAAAAACTTATTATTTGTTAGATGCATTTAGAAATTTCATGATTCAAGAGGTAGAAATGAATTTGGGTTTGAAATTTTGAATCACTTAACACCTTATATCATTTTTCATCAATGTAATCTTTTTCAAGTGATAATATTGTAAAATGAACAAGTATTGTAATAATTTACAAGGAAAGTGTTTTACTATAAGTTGATAGTTATTGTTTCAGCATTGTGCAATTAAAAAATTTTGGTTATTATGTCACTACACACAACATAGGGTTACATAATATTAACCTTTTAATGTTAATATGTCATTACATTAGTTTTTAGTTAATAAATCTTGTAAATCAACATAATAAGAACAACTACTTTGAACACATTGTTCCATATATAATATTTCTACTTCCTTTTACTGATGGTGAGCAATAAAATGATGACAAATTCACAAAACAAAATTTGCTTTAAATCTAAAGATTAAATTATTTAATTTGGGATCTTGTACAATTTATACTCCCAACTCAGAACCCAAAAAGCTATTTAATAACAGAATCTGCTCTTAAAGGCCTGAAACCTGGGAAGAAGCCATCCATCCATCTATCCATCCACATTCTCACCGCCACCTCCCCCCACCTTCCCGACTCACCCCAGGTGTACCTTTATGACTCAAACTACCGACCTGACTGTAAAAGGCTAACTAGGGTAACAAATATACGCCTCCTAGGGTTACTGCCTAGGGGGCACATTCTGGCGTAAAGAATAGACCCAAAGCAATTCTGCTTTCTGAGAATCCTTCTTGCGGAACTGTGCAGAACTCTGAGAGAGAGAGAGAGAGAGAGAAGAGGGGGAGTCTGGGTCTGGGTAGGGGCGCGGGCGCGCGAGAGAGGGAGAAAGAGAACTGGGGGTGGGGAAGCGAGCGAGCCAGTTTCTTGGACGCACGGTGCCCAGGGGGTTTTGTTTTTGGTTCGTGAGCCGGCGTGGGACGTGCAGGAAGCTGCGGAGATCAGGGATTTAGTGAACGCGAGTTTTGGGTCTGGGGGGAATTGATCCTGAAGTCATGCATGAGCAAGGATCCTCAACTTCGGCTTAGTTTAGTGCAACTAGACTAGTATAAACAGATTTGAAACCAGCTGATGATGATCCAAGAAACATTAAGTTGTGGTGATCCACTACTAGGATTGACACCCAGAAAACTGAGCAAGAATTAAGCTACAATTCATCTGCAGTTGACATACATATTGTTGTACCTCGTGACCTCTCATGACATATGTAGATCAGTGTAGACATCAGAAATCCGTGCAGATCATATGCATGTAGCGGTTGAGATTCAGGTTCGAGAACGGTCTTTGACAAGCAGATCTGCGGTCGATCAAGAGAACAGGAAAGACAATATTAAGATGATGGTGATCAATAATATTATTGGCGCCTCGACTTCATCTGCAGCAGCAGGTTCCAAAGTAGGAGATGAACAACAGATGAACAACTGCATATATTTGCAGCCGGACCCGAGTCCGACACCGCAACGGCGGCAGCAGCTCATGTTCTCGCCAGCAACAGCGGCAGGAGGCGCAGCTGGAAACAACGGTACACTAGTACAGCAGCTACCTCCAGGCTTTCGTTTCCACCCAACAGACGAAGAGCTGGTGCTCCATTACTTGTGGCGCAAAGTTGAATCGGAAGTGTTCACAATCCCTGTCATTGCCGAAATCGACCTCTACAAATTCGACCCCTGGGAACTCCCTGGTACGCATCAACATGTGATCGATCTAGTCTGTACATCACATGAGATGCAGCTCTTCTTGCAGCACTTTACAATTGTAGCTTCCAACTAGATCTTGTCTCGACTAGATTTGTGGAGATTCACGAGTTCCCGGTAACAGTATGATCTCCTAACTGCTGCTGCTGCTGCAGGGAAAGCAATCTTCGGGGAGCGAGAATGGTATTTTTTCAGTCCGCGAGACCGCAAGTATCCCAATGGCGTTCGACCCAACAGAGCAGCAGCTTCTGGGTACTGGAAGGCAACAGGAACTGATAAACCCATCCACACCAGAAACGTCAACAACAACAATATGCAGCAGGGACCAGGGCAGCAGCAGCTTCGGGAAATCGGAGTGAAGAAATCGCTAGTTTTCTATGAAGGTCGACCACCCAAGGGGATAAAAACCAATTGGATCATGCACGAATATCGCCTGCTCCACGGCGTTTGTCCCGCTTCTCACAACCACAAACTGGGCTCTCTTCGAGTAAGTTGTTCTTCTTTTTCTTTGATCTGCTTGCGAGTACTTCGTCATGCCGCGTGCAGCTGATCAATGCTCATTGCAATGTGGTTTGTAAAAGCTCTGACTCCTGACACTGGGAAGGAGTTTTTGGGGGGCTTTTGAATTGATGATACTATGGCAGCTGGATAACTGGGTGCTGTGCCGTATCTACTGCAAGAAGAGCACCGTTGCTCAGCGTGCTGCGCGAGAGATCAGCAGCCAGGCAGCAGCTGCAAACGCCGCACATATGCAAGATCAGGTTATACTCAAGATCAGTCAAGACTACTTAAGACTAGTTACACTAGTACTGAGTCACTTCATCATCACAGTGCTAGCAGAGCTTGTAGCTCATGCGTAACACTTGTTTCTTAAATCTAGCTAACCTGCAATATCAGCTGCTGCTGCATTTCAGAAGTACATTGAAGATTATGATGATACAAGCAGGCTCATGATGATCTGCATGTCAGGGTAGAATTTTTTTTGTTTTCCTGTGGAAAAGACTGCATCTATGCCGTATGCAATGTAGATGCAGATGGGAAGATGAGATATTCAGGGTTGCCGGCTTACGTCGTTGCAGCTTGAATGATGATGTTTGCAGATGCTGCACATCCCCGAGCTAGAGTCTGACCCAGCAGGCAAAAGCTGCAGTGTACAGCTTCTCCCCGTCGAGTTCCCCATGACTACAGGATTAAACTCGGCGCCTAGTGACCTGCAGCAGCATGAATTATTATTCGCAGATGATCAAGATCAGCAGGTCAACAATTCGATGGAAAGTTTGGTGGGCGCGGTGCAGGACGACGACAATTATATGCAAGTAGCCAACACCAGCTCCGAGCTGCAGCTGGATGAATTAGAATCGTCGCCGGAGTTCAAGCACAGAATTCTGATGAGCAGCTCCAGCTTCAAGCGGCCGATGGAAAATGCGCAACCGCAGGATGTTGCTAATCGAAACCTGCAACAGCAGCTGCCAGCAGCTAGTCCGCTCATGAACTATGTGCAACAGAAGGACAGTATGCATGATCAGTTCCCAACAGTGTTCAAGCGCATGCACCAGCGACATGAACTGCCTGCTGGATTCGACCCACATGAGCTCATCATGGCCCGCATGCACCCAGCTACAACGTCCAACTTCCGTTTACAATCAGAGCCTGCATCAATGCAGACTACAGCAACACTGCAGCACAAATCTCCAGCTACAGCTTCCGTCACTGGCACCTTCTTGCGTCCATTACAGCAGGACATGAATACCTATTCCCGATCAATATCGCCGCCAGTGACGACGACCCAGCTGACGCCTCCCATGAATCTCCAGCTACTGCAAGCTGCTGCCAATTCTGCTACTATACGCGGATCATCAGCGGGGACCCATCTCAATCTTCTTCGTCCGTTAACGGATCGATCCATTTCTGACGAGGAAATACAGCGGGCCGTTGCAGCAGGACGTTCCTCACTGGTCGCAGCAGGACGTTCGCCGCACCTAGCAGGACGTTCATCACCATACAGTACTGTGGGTCAGCTGGAATCTATATTTCCATTTCCTTGGTTACAATTAGAGCCGCGCAATAATATTACTATTCCAAACACAGTTCCGGCCACATCATGGAATCCTACTAGTCAATTATGAAAAAAAACCGATCATTTGGTTGTTGAAAATCTTCTGGCAGATTAAGAACAAATAATGTAATCCTTTGTCTCAAAGTCCCTACATTTTGAGGGGAAAAAACTCTGAAGTTAGCATCTTTAGACAATAATATGTTTCTAGAGATCGCCAATACAAATGAGGATTTAAGAAAAAATTCCTGTAGGGAAATTTGGCTCATTTCTCTTGTGAACGATTAGTAGTCCACCTACCTCACAAAATTGAAAATAAAAAGCACTGGTAACCAGGGGTTCTTTTGTTTTTCCTGGAATTCAGTGTTATAAAAAATTTGAAGAATTTTTCCAAAAAATAGAAAAAATAGTTGAACTTATACTAGAAAAACAATAAATTTCTCAGTTTATTTTATGTTGAAAAAATGACAAAAGTTTTGTCTAACGAAAAATCACTATTAATAGCAGTGTGTTTTTTTAAAGGATTATATTTTTAATCCAGCTTACATTTCAATCATCCAAAGGAAGATGTAGAAAAAACTGAGAATCATCCATCCCTAGAAAAAATTTATTCAAATTTAGTCATAAACCATATATGAAACACAAAGTTTTTATCATTTTTTAAACATAGCAATTTAGCAATTTTTCTTTTTTCTTTTTTTTCAAAATTCTTGGCAATTAAGACCCTTAAAATTATTTTCATTTTTTTTTTTTAAATTCATTTTTAGTTTCGGCCTGGTGGAAGGAAATGCTGGAGACTCAATAACACACAAAAATCGATGGACCAGTTATTCCATTGGAACTTGAAAGCAGGAGTGCTCTTGGAATTCTTATAGCTCCAGAGCAGCCACCTCCGACCCTGCATTGACCTCTTGCTGTGGATGATTATCAAACTGTAATTGTCAAGCTTACATTTTGTCATTTCCTTCACTGCATTATATTACATAACATTCCAGTGCTAGTCATGCACTTATAAGATTGTGACCAAATCCTCTATTGAACATGAATTTTCTTTTAGATTGTTGAATCTGCCACCACAGACCTTAATGCCATGGAATGGTCTCAGCCCAAGTGCCCATTATGTTGGGCTCATCTAGTGTCAGAGAATGGTTTCACCCTTGCCTATTATAACTGGCTTGCCTAACACCTTGCCCAACATAATGGGCAAGATGAAAAATTTTAGAGGTATTTAGGTCACTTGCTGCAACTGCAAGCTGACTGGGACAGGCCAAGGCTTTCTCCCTCAAGCCCCTCAAGATGTAGTGAACTTTCCCGATAGATGAAGAGAATGGGGTAATTACCAATGTGGGTAGATATCTGGAAAATCCAGATAGCAGACCCGGATATCATATTGGATATCACAAACTCTGATATTTGGGATGATATCTTGATCATCAAATCTCAAGGTTATGAGTTTTGAACATGTAACAATTCAGATATCACAAACTATGAAATCGGGATAAGATATCAATTCCTCACCTAGATCTGAATATAAATATAGGTAGTTAGGTTTCAGTTTTAAACTAATTAATTAATTAATTCAATTACGAGTCAGGTTTGAAGGGAAAAAAACACCCTTGCCAATTTTGAGGGTTAGAATAAGTCACCATTGAACCCTATGTGCCATGCTGCTACTATACAAACGGGCCCAAGCTCACACTTGGGCCCCATCCTTTCTTTTGGTCTCCTTGCATTGTGTTTCTTCTTGTGTTTGTATTTCTTTGTCATTCGCTTCCTTTGCATGTCACCCTGGTGTTTGCTACTACTTCCTTTCAGACTACAATTGTTATTTCCATTAAGGTTGCTACTATTTCCATTCATTGCTACTACCATTTCCTTTCGGACTACTACTATTGTTGTTGCTTCCTTTTGCCTTCAGGCTACTATTGTTGTTTTTTCTTTTCAAGTTGTTGTTACTTCTTCCTTTTACACTATTACTAGTGCTTATCTTTGCACTACTATTGCTTCCTTTCACACTGCTAGTGTTACCTCATTTCGTGTTGTTGTACGTTGTTGGTGTGCCTTCCTTTGCAGTCTTGTTACTATTATTAATGTGCCTTCTCATTGTGTTATTAAAGCTTTTTCTACCCTTCCCTTTGCATTTTGCAAGTCAAGGTTTGGAGATTGGAGCTTTTCTTAGTGACAAGTACCAAGATTTTTTTTATGAGATAAGTTTTTTTTCATTTTCTGGTGTTTTTTTCTCTTTTTCCTTTGTTTGTTTTACTCTTATATATTTATTTATTTATATTATTATTTTATTTTATTTTTGTTACGATTTTATTTAGTTCCATGTTTGATTCTTTTTTATGTTTTCATTAAAAAATTTAAGCATCAATATTTCAGCCTAATCCTTAGACCAAAACATTTGTTTGCTTGAGTTCTCCGCCCTTGGCCTTGTTAAACATCATGTGAAAAATGGAAGGCTCTAGTGGAAATGAAAATGAATGTGAAAATGAAAGAATGAAAGAAACTTAAGAAAACCCAAGTTTACAAACTAAAAGAAAGTAAATTTCTAGAAAATGATGAAAAGAAAACAATTTTGGAATCATTACATTCCTAAAGGAGAAAGTGGAGGCCTCATAATAAGAATGCCTTATGTTGGTCATTTTTCTATGTGAAAGACAATGCAAAAGTGATATTTGATACATGTCACATTATGCATTGTATGTTGTGTTATTCCAATCTTGTGTTTTCCTTTAACCTAAGAACAAAATTAAGGAAGGGTCTTACTTTAAGACCTTTAAAATAAGATGTCTAACAAAAAACATGTTCATGTAGACCATTCAAAAAATTTGAAAAAATTTGAAACAAAGATCAATTCTATAGTGAAAAGAAGTATGAAAGACAATATACTAAAAATAGGCAAATATATCAAGTTCATCCATTTTACTTTATTTTTCTTTCAAAAAAAGCATTTCTAAATGGACAATGTAGAACAATAAAAAAATTTGGAAAATTTTGCACATTTGGTTGGCAAAATCCATTTGCTTTTGCAATTTGTGAAAAGTGAATGGCTAAAATATTTAATCTTACATTTGTGTCCTTGAGTCCAATTCCTTTTATGAAAGTTTTTTTCACATGAAATTTTGTTTAGCCTAGTGTAAAAAACCAAGTAGACATATGTTTTTCCTTTGCTTGAAAAGTGTCATTCTTCCATGTTGGTTTTGACTTTTGGATGTCCAATGGTGCTCATGGTGTCTTTGTAATAGTTATAACTGTTTTGGATCCAATTGGAAGCCAAAACATGTAAATATTGGTTTATTTGAAGCTTTTGAAATTACAAAACAAGCATTGGCAAAAACATTTGACTAATCTTTTGGATGAATATGACTTGAAAAATAAGATTATAACATAATATATTAAAGATGAGGGTTCAAGCTTGAACACAATGACAAATGCTTTCAAATTTGTTATGAAATGTGACTTTCTAAGCTTGGAGAAAAGCTTTTAGGGAACATGTTTTGGGTGTGTTTTCTCTAAAGCTTACCAATATGCCATTAGTAATGAAATTTTTTATAAAGGCCTTAACTATGTTTTCATAAAGTCCACCTAAACAAATTTATAGAAATGCATCACTTGGCCAAAGAAATTTAATAAAGGCCAATAAGAATGGAACAAGGCTAACATGTATTTAAATAATTCCAAACTTTTAAAAAGTTCAAAATAACTTAAAACAATTTGGATAGTTCAAACAAGTTTTGAAATTACAAATTGAACATGGTGATGAGCAAGCTCAATGCAAATCATTATTGGTAGTGGTTAGAAAAATCACATCAAAAAGGCTAATTTATATATGGTGTAGATCACATAAGCAAAAAATGAAATTGAATTAATACATGGTGGTGATCACAAAGTGATGAATAGTGACAAAAGGAGGACTGAATAATATATAGGCCAAAAAGGATTTGAAAAATCTAAAAAAAATCAAAGTAAAAAAAAATGATGAAATATTCATCATTTAAAATAAATTTTATTATATAAATAAAACATTGCATTGTCATGTTAATTAAAAATTAAGAAACTTGGAATGGAAGTTTGAAAACCAAACGAAAACATCGTTGGTTAACATATTATTACTAACATATTTAAGATATCTGTGATTCTCGAGCAGTTAGACACACAATTACATCGACACCCTAATCTTGAAATAAAAATCCAAATGGAGAACATTTTTTCTAGCCTTTGAAGATGTAAACATCATTGTGTAGTCTACAAACAATAATCTGAACCAACTACAAGAAAAATTCAATAATTGCATAAGTAAACATAATTCAAGGGTGAACTATAAACACACATGAAATTAATTTGTCTTAGGTATAAGAAAAGATCATACTTAAAGGAAATTGAATAATGTCAATGTCCCCATTATCTTTTTTCATATATTGCATGAACCAAGAAGAATTTGGTGAAGAAGACAAACTAAACTTTGAATATTTGACAATGATTTCATAATACACTAATTGTCCTTGCCAATGGTAATCCAATCAATATTAGCTCCAAATGGGATGCAAGGTCTAACCATTGGACCTTTTTTTTGACAACTTACATCTTTTAAGAAAATCAATGAAGAGATCGCTACATTTGAAATTTCGAAGGGCCTTGCTTGGTTCATCATCAATGAATAATGTATGGTCTTTTATCCCATAGGGTAGCCCTCAACATGGAAAGTATACATACTATTCAAATCCTTAAAATAATAATATGTTCCTACAATGAATTGACCCAATGCCCTAGTGCATTGTTCACATCCCCAAATGAAAACAAATTGATTGACAAATACTTGTGGTGGCAACAAAGGAAAAGCTTGCATCACATCTTCCAACAACATAAAAGACCAAATTGCAATATAATTTTTTTTGAACACTTGAAAAAAGAAGTTGCATTCCATCTCTTACTTCTAATTTGTTGATATCAACATTGTTCCCCCTCACACGATAATTCCCTTGCAAAACAACAAATTGTGGAAAATAATACATCACAATATTTACACGAAGAATCAACAATTTTTTGGACGTTGGAGGATATGACCAAAAACACTTGTGGGGACTTTGGATGGATAAAAATGGACATAAATAAACAACCTAAAAAAATTAAGAGATGTTAGTTGAACGGAAATTTACAATAATTGGAATAAAATCCAAAATATATATGGATGGATAATTTGGAATGTTGGCCTTGAACATCCATAGAGAAGTAGGAAAATTTGTTAATATAACCTCAATTCAAAATACACCAAATAACACATGGTGATCACTAGGTAGTTTCAATTCCAAGGGGTTAAAATTATGACAAAGAACACTAAGGGCCACCAAATGGTTACATAAAGGAAAACAAGTGGGGAGTTAGTATGAGGTTCAACCTAATGGACATTAGGCTAAAAGTAGAAGCCTTGAAAACAAAAAAAAAAGACACAACATTCATAGTAATAAAGTTAATAATTTAGGAGATTTGAAACAAAAATTTCAAGTATTTAAATAAAGAATGAACAATTAAGAAGATTTACAATAAGATGAAACAAGGTGTGCATTAAATACCAAGTTTAATGTAACAACCAAATGTGGTAGAATCCAAGAGCTCTTTAAAATTGATTATAAAATAGCACCAACGTCTCTACCAAGTAAGGAAAACACATGCTTGCCATCAAATGCAACTCTCTTTTCTATTTATGGAAATTAGGACCTAGTGGCACCAAGTGTAACATCTATCTACAAATGTCATGTATGTCACCTAATGGCCATTATGTGCAACTTCTCTTTGCAAATGTCATATGGCACCTAGTGGCCACCATCTACCATTTTTATGTATGAATTTCAATTTCACTTGTGGCCACCAAGTGCCATTTTTATTTACAAATTTCAATTGCACCTAGTGGTCATTAGGTGCACCTTCTCTTTGCAAACACTATTTAAAAACATGTGGTTATACCATTATGCAAACCATTCATTTTGCAATGGTACCACTATAATGGGTTTCTAGTAGGCTCAGTGGTTTAAGGTAATGGTTGGTCCCGAATAGGATAAGGAAACCACTAAATATGTGACTAGGTGGTTTGGTTCAAGTTTATTTTTGGGGGTTTTTTAAGGTGCTTGTGTAGCATGTGTAATTTTTTATGGTTCTTTTAGTGGTTTTATGCCATGGTCATTAGGGTGATTGGTCAAACCTAGATTGATTAATTAAACATGGTTTTGATTGGTTAAATGCCATGTGGCATTTAGACATTGGCCACCCAAATTAAGTCACATGGCATTTATACATTGGCCACCCAAGTAAGGCCACATGGCATTTAAACATTTGTCGACCCCATAGCTTTTAGACATTGGCCACCCAAATTAAGCCATGTGGCATTTAAACATTGGCCACTTAGGGTTGGCCATGTGGCATTTGAACATTGGCGACCTAGGCTATGCCAAGTGGCTAGAACCTAAACGGCCTAGGTTAAAGTCAAGCTTGAAGCTAAATACCTAGGACTAAGTTTAGGAACTTAAAGTTTAAGCCTAAGCACCTAAGCCTAGGTCTAGGAACCTAAAACCTAAAGCCTAAGAACTAGGCTTAAGTTTAGGACCCTAAAGTCGGCTTAGGAGCCTACAGTCGGCTTAGGCAACCTAGGCTTACCTTAGGAATTACGCTATGTTCTTTCCTAAGTTGCACCTAAAGCTAAGACATTAAACTAGGCCTAAATGTAGGCCACCTACATTAAGCCTACACTTAGGTAGGAAAATCCTATTTTATTTGAATTTGGCCTTTAAGGTTGAACCATTTGAATTGGTTCATCCCATGTGGCCTTCCTTTTTTGAATATTTCTTATGTCTTGGACGCTTGAAGTGCTTCCATTTATATTGTTCATAATTTGGAGATGATGACAAACAATATGGGACAAATTTTTGGGAAGGAAAAACATTCTCATATCCATGCAACACTAAAGCCTTTTAGTTCATACAACATTATCCCTAACTAATTATGTAATGCACATTAATGAAATAAATAACTAGATAAGGAAATAAGTAAATAGGTATGTTAATTAGTAATAATTAATATCTAGTTATATAGTATTAACTAATAATTGCAACCATATTATAAATCTTTAAATTATATAAAATACCATATAATTATAATTAATTGTATTTTTTATTAATAATTTACAAGCATATTGTAACTAGTTGTTTACAAATTCGACCTAATTAATTTTATATTATTAAAAATGTAGTTGGAATAATTAATATCTAATTACTTAGTTACAACACTAATTAGTGTATTTTAGGTAAATAATGGGAATTATAAATTACAATAAATAGTATATATATTCAAAACTAAGTCATTTTGCCAATGTATGTAAGGTAGGGTATTAATTAACATAGGGTATAAGTAGGGTATAGATAGGGTAGGGTACTTAAGGTAAGGTAATGTATACATATGGTATTTTGTTTAAGGTATTTAAGGTAAGGTTTAGGTAAATTAGGGTAAGGTAGGACAATATAATTAGGTATTTAAACTATTCACTTAATTTAGATATGTAAGATAGGGTATTTAAGTAATGTAGCTTATATGTAAGGCTAGGTATTTATAGGGTAGGTATGTAAAGGCTATGTACATATGAATTAAGTATGTATAGTTTAAATATGTATAGATTAGGTACATATAAGCTAGGTTATACCTAGGCTAGATACAAGTAATTAAGTAAACCTAACCTACTTTAACATAAATATAGATCATTATATACCTAGGTAGTTACATAAGAAATCATGTATCAGTACTTAATCTTAATACATATGTTATGACATACTTAGCTTATGTATAGATTGATTACTTTAACCTAGGTATATTTCTATATATACTTATTTAATATTCATTTTTATGTACTTACCATGTGGGTACAAACTTAAATACAAACATGTGGCATTTAGACATTGGCCACCCAAATTAAGCCATGTGGCATTTAAATAACATGGTGGTTACCTACCTACCTTCTAAGGTGTTAACCTTCAACACAATGCCTATAATGACCACTATAAAAAAACCACCCAAGTGGTTTGAAAAGGTGAAATGGAAAATTTTCAACTATGTTTGAAAACATTTTGGCTAAAAAATTCTTAAACCATTGTTTCCTTTCACTACATGAGCACTTTGGGATTTGCCCAATCAACAAAACCATGAGTGATTTGTGTCATGTGAAGAACCACCCAAAGTTGAATTGGGTGGATGGCTATAATGGTTTGTCCATGCATTTTCTAATAATGAAATGTCATATGGCAACTAGTGGCCACCATGTGCCATTTTTATCTATGAGTTTCAATTCACCTAGTGATGATTAGGTGCAACTTCTTTTGACAAATGTCATATGGCATTTAGTGGCCATTAGGTGCAATTCTAGCATTAACAAATTTGAATAGAAAAACTTGGTGACCATCTACACATTTCAACTTGGCCACCAAGTTTTTCTATCGAATTTGCTAATGCTAGAATTGCACCTAATGGCCACTATGTTCCATTTTTCTTTACTATGTTCAATTTTCACCTAGTGGCCACCAAGGTGGTTCCCTTTGGATCTTGTAAAGTTAAATTGCACTTGGTGGCCATGAGGTGCCATTTTTCTCATCTTCTAATAAAATGGTACTTGGTTACCATCAAATGTTAGTGTCACTACAAGGAATTTGCAAATTAACAACTTAGTTTATGATTAATTTTTAGTCATAAATGAAACATGTGACCACAAATTCCCCATTTCAAATTAATTTCGTGGCAAAAATCCATCCAATCATTGGACAAGGATGGTCCATTAGATGATGTACATGGCATCATATAGTAATTTAAAAATTAATTTGACATATTTTTAAAATAATAATTTGATTTTAATATTTTTGGGTGTATCCACATGGAAAAAATTTGCTATTAATAATTAATTATATTATAATTAAAAAGTGGTGTCCAATGTGCAACTAGAAACTAACAAATACCATGCCATTGAAAACAAAAAACTTAATTATTGGTATATTGATCAGCCCTATATAAATAAAAATAAAAACAACATCAACAAAAACGTTCCCTTACTGTTTTGTGTGTTATGGGCTCCAATAATATTATGGATAAATATTTCAAGTTCATTGATTTTATTTGGATAATAGACAGAACAAATCCAAAACTTCACGCATTTCCTTTTTTGAAAGCGTACTTTATGCCTTAAAAATATATTTTATGATCCGGATCGCAAAATAATAAACTTCATTCTTTTTTATTAGTAAGTAATTTTTAAAAAATTGTATCACCTCTTTTGCTTATTTATTAGGGCAAAAGCGATATCTATCTTTCATTTCCCTCCCTTGATTTTAAGGGATGTTGAATACCCTAAACCACTAAAAGTTGATAATCGAACCAATTTCCTTGTTTTCAGGTGGTGTGCAACACACCATTGGAAAGCTTTCAACAAGGGATATAATTTTGTTTCAGACCTCATCATAATTGAAGGTCTACACACAAAGTTATGGGGCCCCAAAGTTACGGGAGTCCTAACTTTAGCAATTTCGGGACTCCCATTTGGGAGTTCTAGGACAAAATGTCATTCGGATGTGGGCCTCATGGAGAGGCACAAAGTATACTATAAAGGGAAAGGTGATGGCTTCCCCCAAGTTCGGGCCATGGTGAGTCTTATGAGTCCAAATTTGCCCATGACTCATCTTAGCACCAAAAGTGCTCCAACTATGCACTAACCACCTTGTGTTTGATTTTGTGCAGGTCCATGTGAGTAGTTGATGCTTATCACTTTGTCTAGTCCCATCCCGGAGCTCCATCACGCCCCTCTACCCCCAAAGTGCTGCGAGCCAAGGAGCATGGCTCGACTCCTTGCTCTTCTGATGTTTTCAGTTGAGATTCACATTTGAGTCCGTTAAGGAGCTTGGGAGCATGTTAGTGTCATCCTAAAAGCTGCAGACCCTAAAGAGGCTCAAAGGGGTACTACTAGGCTCAAATGCAAACACACATAGGTTGCTAATAATGTTCCAAGAATTGCTGACCCAAGACATATTCAATGGGGTACTCCTAGGTTCAAATGCACGAAACATAGGTCGCTAATGATGCTCCAAGAGTTGTAAACCCTAGAGAAGCTCAATTGGGTAATTCTAAACTCAAATGCACACACACATAGGCCATTAATGATGTCCCAAGAGCTGCAAACTTTAAACAAACTCAATGGGGTACTCCTAAGCTCAAATGCAACACACACATAGGCCATTTATGATGCTCTAAAAGTTACAAATCCTACAAGGTTCAAAGGGGTGCTCCTAGGTTTAAATGTGCAAAAATGTAGGCCACTAACGATGTTCCAAAAACTAAAGACCCTAAACAAGCTCAATTGGGTACTCCTATGTTCGAATGCAAACACACATAGATGGTTAATGATGCTCCAAGAGTTGCAGACCTTAGAGAGGTTCAATGGGGTATTCCTAGGTTCAAATGCAAACACACATAGGCCACTAATGATGCTTTAAGAGTTGTAGACCCTAAACGAACTCAATGGGGTACTTGTAGGCTCAAATTCAACACACACGTAGGCCATTTTTGATGCTCCAAGAGTTGCAAACCATAGAGAAGCTCAATGAGATATTTATTCCTAGGCTCAAATGCACAAAAATGTAGGTTGCTAATGATGCTCCAAGAGCTATAGACCTAGAAAAGAAAAATTGAGTATTCTTAAGTTCAAATGCAAACATGCATAGGTGGTTAATGATGCTTTAAGAGTTGCAAACCCTAAAGATGTTCAATGGGGTATTCTTAGGCTCAAATATAACACACACATAGGTCACTAATGATGTTCCAAGAGCTACAAACCTTAAAGAGGCTCAATTGGGTATTCCTAGGCTCAAATGCAAACACACATAGGCCACCAATGATGCTTGAAGAACTACAAACCCTAGAGAGATTCAATGGGGTAATCCTCGGTTCAATTACAAACACACATAAACCGCTAATGATGTTGCAAGAGTTGCAAACCCTAGAGCTGTTCAAGGGGTACTCCTAGGCTTAAATGCAACACACACATAGGATGCTAATGATGTTCCAAAAGCTAGAGAACCCAAAGAGGATCAATTGGGTACTTGAAGGCTCAAATTTGAACACACATCTATAAAGTTTTTATAATTTTCCAAGAGCTATAATCCTTGAAGGGAGCAAAATATATGAATAGAGAGGTAACAAAAATTTAAAGAGGAAAAGACACATTAAAAGGGTGGTAAGTAAATAGTACTTTTGTTTTTGCCCTTGGACTCGAGGTAATTGTTGGGCAAGGCCATTTCAATTTCTTGTTGGTAGATCATGCCATTGGGACATGTTCTCCACTACTTGCAGCATCATTGGTTTCATCCTTTTCTAATGCCTGGTAACTCAAACCCTTAAAACAACTATTAGTGTCCCCTAAGCTCCTAGAGCCATGATCATCGCCATATGTATCCATAGTCATAATTGGTTTAGGTTTGCCTACTAGTCGAGAATTACATTGTTGTCCACTTTTTTTATTATAAGGAAGGCTAGTTGCTATTTTTTTCTTTGCAATTACACTTCCAACTCTCTTCTTCCAAAAAACGAATTGGAGGAAAAAATGTCAGATAGGTATGATAGGCTTTTTGAACTATCTCCCAACAATCCTCCAAAATGTTAGACCAAAAAAGAAACAAGATTAGAGAAAGTTTTAGGGTCTCGAAAATGTGAAAGGTTTGACTATTTCCAACCTAGTATGCATGACTAACAAAACAAGTAAAAAAAGAGCAAGTCTCACTATTCTTGGAAAACTAGAAGGATTCCAAATTTCTTCACAACCGCCTATGGATGCTCAATGTTGTGTTTCATGGTGTTTAAATATGCCTTAGTCTCTGGAGTAAGTTTAGCTCCTTCTAAGTTGTCCTCTTCGCTCTCCTCTATGGGCACCTCTTCTTCCTCCTCTATGGACAACTCTTCTTCATGGACATCTAAGCAATGTTCTTCTTCTATCCCATCTTCATCACTAATATGTACTTGGTTTACATTGTCAACACAATGTGTACTTGACATGATGATTGAACACTTAACATTTCATGTGTTGGTAACTTGAGGGAGCTTACCACTTTGATGCAAGGACAGACGTTTGAATGTAGACACGAAACCCCTCCAGTACTCTCTATAAGGGGTTCAAATACTTGCTTGAGCATTTTTCACTGAAGGATTATTTGAGGTAGCAAATATGGCAATCACCCATAGGAACATGTAGAAAAAAGTGGCTATCTTCCAAGAAAGATATATAGCCAAATTTGGTTATAGAACATAGTAGAGATCTTTAATCATCATTTCCACAACAACTTTTGAATTTTGGCGAAATTATGATATATATATATATATA
>Ga0209208_10001062_pt1 | contig 38181 bp, 20 predicted proteins | sample S1TSphfallax_3_FD_187694 | JGI IMG/M metagenome (GOLD analysis project Ga0209208, IMG submission 187694) | Host-associated microbial communities from peat moss isolated from Minnesota, USA - S1T2_Fd - Sphagnum fallax MG (SPAdes) (version 2) | ecosystem: Host-associated > Plants > Peat moss >... | reverse complement strand
GTTGTGTCTGCGCTACCGCTGTTGCTGCCACAAAAACAAACCCACTCAAAAAATCTCTGCCTCTCTGTGTTGTGTGTGTGCTACCACTGCTGCTGCCACAAAAACAAACCCACCCAAAAAAAAGACGGTCCGTTTGGATGACGGGACGGATTTAGGGTTGCTGTAAATAGACGAGTTAAGGGTTGTTGTAAATAGACGGATTAAGGGTTGTTGTAAATAGACGGATGATGGGATGGATGAACTGGCCGTCCGACTGGATGGATGACTGCACGGATTTAAGGGAAGCTTCATTATTCGGCTTCACCACTCTTCCTTTACTATATGTAATATGAATGACATCCATGCATATTCCATATGAACCTATTGTGACTAAATTAAATATTATACATTGAAATAAATTTTGATGGTAAAGTATGATACATTATAAATAATTTTGAAATCTCAATTTTAAAATAAAATAAAAGCATAAGAGGTTGGAAATATATAATTTATTTTTACATAAAATTTTTATCATAAATTTGATTGAAATTTTATATAATACATGTGTATGTATAAATAAATAAATTCATTTTACATGTGTAAAGATAAATTATCAAAAAAATATTATATGTGTAAAAATGAATAAAAAGTATAATTTCAGAAAATTAGTTAATATTTTAGTATTAATTTATTAAATTAAATTAAATTATTTAGATTGAATTATACTTCATATTTAACATGATTATTTAAATAATAATAATATGTGTAAATATAATTGATTTATGATCCATTAATAAATATTTATGTGGATAAATTAAATGGATTCATACATGTAAATTAAAAGTTATTAATAAAATTATGATATATTGGAAGCATATTGGAAGTAATATAAATTCCTAAACCAAATGAAGCTTTAAGATATGAAATTTTTATTTTATTTATTCATGTGTTAACTGTAAAAGGTTTTTTCATTTACAAATAATTTGTTTGAATTTAATTTTTCCAATGTATGGTCGTTGAAGTGTTATTTAATAACAGAATTCAAATAATTTTCTTTTGAACTGAATTTACATTTTAAAAAATTAAATTATATAATTGTGTACATTATTAAAAGAAATTTATTAATACGTTTTAATTTCTTCATTTGGACAAATTATCAATAAAATATAATTTGTTATATTTGAAATTTCGTGTAATGTTTAAATGAAATATGTTTTAAATAGAATAAACATTGTATTATTTAACTATAAGTGGGGTGGCTTGGTGGTAAAGGAGTTGAACTCCATCCTTGGGGTCCAAGGATTAAATTTCACAAATTACATGTGTTGTAGTCAACATTGGAATATTGACTGAATATTTCGTACCTACCTAAACTACCTAGGTAGGTGGTTACTTAAGCAAGCTTAAGTAAGTAGGTTTGGTAGTCTATTTACCCATTTAAATTAAGTTTTTAATCTAGTTTAGGTGGTGACATGTCTCAACAATTGATAAGATGAAAAATAATGAAATTACTGATTGAAATAAAAATAAATTTTATTGTTTATATTATACATAATAAATATGTAATAAAAAATTAAAAAATTCCAAATTTTTGGTTCCAAATTGTAATAATAATAATAATAATAAATAATGACTAAACTATCACTGATGATTTCCCATATGTCTTTTATGACTAATGGATGATATTTGCCACATCATGTCTTAAATGACCAATGTCCTAAATGACTCATATGTAATGAATTTAGGGCTAGTAGTCATTTTTGTCCTTTATGACTAGAATACTAATCATAAACTTAGTCATATATTTGAATATTTCTACTAGTGAATGCTAAAGGTCTGCCATCAACTTACCATTTTGTCTATTGATGTATGTAATTTTTACATCAAGGTTCATCATTTAAAGAATTTTGGGCTGCCTTAATTACCATCACAGATAGTAATATAATTGCCTTAATTTTCATGGTTAGTTTTTCATTAAATAAATTCGGGTAATTTTTTCATTAAATTACGATATTTTATATTTTAAAACATGTTTAAATTCATGTATGAACTTGAGGTCTTGAAAATTGTCATAATTATGGCAATCTATTTTATGAATAAATTTTGAAATCACATAATAATCATTCAACTTTATAATCAAATTCATGAATTTAAAATATTATGTGATTAAAAAAAAATCTAGCTAGTTAAATCTTGAAGGGAGATTTGATTTTGAACATCATCATAACTTTCATGGACCATAATTTGACAATAATAGTTATATATATATTTATCATAGGTTTGTATTATTTTGACATGAATGTCATGTATTTTAAACATGTATGAAACACATAAAAATAGGATGCAAAATTTTATTATGGATGAAAAATTCTCATCTTACTAATTTATGTTTCATATGTGTTTTAGATTCACAACATCCATGTTTAGAAAATACAAACTTATGAATGTATTTTTTTCATATTATCGCTATTATTGAATTGTGACCCCATAAATTTGTGATGATATGTTCCCATGTTTAGAAACATGCGTTCTAATGAAATGGTTTGATAATTAAAATTCATTAAAAATTTCACATGTTTGGAAATGGTCAAAATAAGTGTAAAAATTAAATAAAGATATGAAATTATGTTCTACAATACAATTTTAAAAATTTAATTATAAACACGCAAAAGAATTATTCTTATTGAAGCCTTGATTTTAATTTCATAAATAACCCAAATTGGTAAATCGAAGCAAAAATAAGGTTGAGACATGGAAATTTTCAAAGAAAATGAATCATTCAATCTTTTAAAAGGAAAATAATGTGGGAATAATGGAGATTTTTTTTTTTCAATTTTACTACCATAAAAACCTTAATTATGTTGTGTTCCAAGATGAGATAAAAATCATGATGTAAATGTTTATATGATTGTCTACTTGACATTTTGATCAAATTATCGCACATTTATTTGCACCCATTGTTGAAAGTTGATGACACCAATGGGCAAGGTGTTAGTTATCCATTCATGATGTAGGTGATAGTTTGATACCTTGTAAGTGGTACTCACAAGGTTATATATATATATATATATATATATATATATATATCAATGTTTGTTTTGGTTTGGCCAATATTGAAATAAGTTTTTTCAAAATGTTTTGTGGAGTTTATTTACAATCTCTTAGATACAATTAACAATGAAAAGATTAAGTTGTTTCAAGTTGTTTGTGTGTATTATTAATCATAATTCTATCTCTCTTTAATAGTAAAATTGTTTGAAGTTAATCAAAAAAAATTTATATGTTTCTTTTGCATTTTGTTTTTGTTTGTTATTCAATGAACATTAGATATCTTGGATTTGAAAGCCATGATCCAATTAGGCTTGTGAAGTCTTGATACCTTCAAAATGTGTGTAGACCAAATGCATCTCAAAAACTATCAAAATGTTGGAAGGTGTTGATTAATCATGCATTTAATTAATTATTAGACATGCAATCTTGCAACATGTTTTTATAATTTAATTTCTCGTAAATATAACTTTCATATCTTATTAAAGTGTTTGAAAAGATTGTCTTGATGCTTATTGTTGTTAAAAACATTTAATAAATCTTTTATGATTTTGATTTGCATAATCAAAACTTTATTCAAACAACCAGAGTGGACTTTCTATTAAGAAAAAATGGTATCCATCCTACCATGTGGAACTTTAATGTGGTCTTTATTGCAAAATATCCAATTCTATTACAAAGCCAATTGCAACCTTTGGCTTCAAGAATTATGCGAAATACCATTGATCCCAAGATCTTTTAACAACTTTGTCCCCATTATGAGTTTATTGATTTCCTTTGTGTTTTTTTTTTTCATGTTGCAAAAAAATGTTCATTGGATTGAATTTTGGAAGTAACAATTCAACTTTCACACAACACAAATGTCAATAGTTTAAAAAGTGGGGTGTACACTTGGAAGTTTGATTCTTACATTTTGACCTCCAATCCTACAATGGGCATGGGGATTAAGGAATGGAACTATGGCAAACATTTTAAGAGAAAATTGGAACACCACCTATCCAACTTACACCAATCCAAGTTCTTTTTACTCCTATGAATAAACCTTAAATGCTTGTTAATCGCCTTGAACCTCCATTAAAATGATTTGAATTCCATTTTTTTTAGTAGATCCAATTATCACCCAATTGTTAGATCCCCAATCCCTTTGGGCCACAAAATATAATCAAACATGATATAAGAATTATTGAAAACCAAAGACTTGTTAAAGAGTGCCCTACAAGTTTAAAAAAAAAGAGATGTCAAGCCTTCTATTGCGACAATCCTGCCATATGTTACAACACCATTGGTCTATCCAATAATTCAAAAATATATTTTGAATTAAAGGTGATAGAAACTCCTTCCCACCTTGTTTCTCTAGCATCAATGCAAAACCTCCATGTTGATGGACCTATTGAAGTTCCCTATTGAGATGTAATCCTAATATACTCAAGGCATTAGTAATTCTAAACCAAGACTTGGTGAAAGTAAATTCAAAAAGCTCACATTCCCATCCTAATAACAACCTATGTGTACACAAAAAGGTATTGTCATTTTGATGTTTACAAAACTTTTTATTCCTAACCATTCTTGTGACTATAACCTTTAATTCAAAACTCCAAATGAAATGTGTGCCCACTTTCAATATTTACATTTCAAAAAGCTTTCTAATCATATATTGATGATCTGAATCACATTTACTATTTACATTTTTTCCCAAAGATTTGAAACTCTCATAGGACTATAACTCTCAAAATGCTTTTCTCACAAGGGAGAATTTAAAACTCACTTTTTGCAAGTGTTTTACAACACATTTCTTAAAGTGTGATTGAAACCCAAAACATTTTCCCAACCTATTTCATTCTTATACTTCAATCTTTGATCACAAGCCCAAGGCTAAAATCACAACAATAAACTTCTTTAACACTAATTTTTTTCAAAATATTTATAATCTTACTTTTAAAATATATATAGTTGTTAATTAATTGTGAGTATGTCAAAGGGAATATTGTTTAATGCGAAGGCGACTTAACACATGTTTGGTGAATAATTATTGATTAATTTTGAAATTTTCTTAAAAACCTTTCATTGTCCTTCATAAAAAAATGTTTTTTGATAAAAAAATAGTTTGTGAAACTTCAACATTAAAAATATATGTATAATTACACTATGGTATCCAGAACCTAAGGTAAGTAAAAAACCAAAAGAACCATCCCTACAAAAGCATACCATAATACCATGCCAAGTTCAACATTTCAGTGTCGAATAATTATTATTTTATTTTGAAGATTCTCATGTTGAAAAGAATATTCTGAAAGATTCCCCCAAAAAGATCCGCTAGTCTCATTCACACCCCCAAAAAAATGGTTTTTGAGAAATGTCAAGTTGAAAAGGAATATTCCAAAAGATTCCCTAAATATCTTTCGCACAAGAATTAAGTTTTTTTATTAAAAAAATCAACATTTTTGGAAAATAATTTAATTAGTGTGGAAGGTGCCAGGGCACTATATGGGTAGGCACATATGTAAAAGAATTATGGTCGTGTCACAGCTTTAGTCGCGTAAGTTGCGTCTTTTTGGAAGATGTGAGGATGTGAAGGTAAGTAAAAAACGATATGTATGTAAAAGAATTGCTGTCGTCTCGCAGCTTCAGTCTCGATGCGTCTTCTTCTCCCCGTCTCGCGGCTCCTGACTGTCGTGCGCTCCATCGCTGCGTCGCCTGGCAGACCAGGCTTCGAGCTCCCGCTGGCTTCTCCGGAGAAAGAATCACAACAGTTTTCGTGAGTACACAGAAGAAGAGAAGTCAAGTTTCGAATCAAAGCATTTCCAGTTGAAGGAAGGAAGGAAGGAAGGAAGGAAGGATCGGCGAATCTCGGTAATTTTGCATGAAACGCCAGAAACCCTCAAGTCGTAAGCAAGAGATTGTCATCTGGAGCCTCCTGATAGGGTGTGAGTTGTTTACTGAAGCCTGATTCAAGTCTTTGTTTGGTCCGTTAGTAAAAAAATGCTGTGTATTATTTTCTAAGCTTTGGAATTGTTATTATTATTTTGGTGATTCCTTGTGAGAGGGCTTGGTGGAAGGTAGGATAAGAAAGGTGAACTTTGGAACAGCTCCGAGAGATTTCACGATTTGGAAGGAATAAAGAGTTGCGTCTGTTTGTTTGTTTGTTTGTACGATAGAAGATCGTGAGTTTTTTTATTAGCATCTGCCGGGAACGTAAAGAAGGAAAATGGAGTCTACTGCAGAGCAAGTGCAGTTTCCGCTTCTGAAGCACTGGGTGGACTACACTTACAGACCTTGCACGATTCCTTATCGGTTTCCTTCCGATCCTCCTCACCAGGCTACTCGCACCGAAGTGCTCTGGCTGGAGCTGTTCCGAAATTCAATTCCTTCTTTTAGGTCTGGGTTTCATGCTCTTTTTCTTTTTCTTTTTGTTGCGCTGCTCCCAATTCCTGCACGGCTGCTGTTTGATTTCTTCTGAATTGACGTTGGCGTGATGAGAGCCACCAGCGGTTCGTCGATTGGAAATCTTTGTTGCAATTGTGTCTAGGTCAGAACTGTGCTGAACCTCTGGAAGGGAGGATTAGTGTTGTGCAGGAAGCAGGCAGAGCTTGACGATACTGTAACAGACGCTCCTGTGAAAGCTGCAAAATTCGCTTTGAGGTTTATATATTTTCTTTCACTCCATTGTAGATTTCATTTCCATTTCCCTCGATGGCAAGGCCATTGACCCTGGATTCTATCAGGGCTGCACAGACCTCAAAAACCTTTTGGAACAAGACATTTTGAAACCAGAGTTCTCTCCAAAACAGTGTTCTCTTTCATGTAATGTGCTGTCATCAAAGTCCCCAGAGGATTTGTTCCTGCTAAGACAGCCGGTATGGATTTTGTATCAAACCTCCCATAACTGTGAGGAGCATTTGTCTGCATGTGTTGGTGATGGATTCAAACAATACAGCCATTTATCTCACTGGATCTCTAAGATGTGATGAGATGCAAATGAACATGATCTAAATTGATTATAAGACCCTCAGCTGAACTCTTTAGCAGCAGGTAGGATTATTCCAGTTAGCCAAGGTGAATGCATAGCTTTAGCTTTGTCACAATTGCAAAACAGATATGCAAACAGCAGCATTTTGTACCACAGAGAGGATATGTCAATACCACATGATAACATCTCTGTTGTGTAAAATAGAGTGTAAGGTTACCCTTTCTACTGTGCAGGTATGGAGAAATACTTGATGATATCCAGTCCAATCCAGAGAAACATGGTGGGCCCCCTGATTGCATTGTAAGTACATCAGCATTTCTGCACTACAAAACATTGCATCCAAGGGTTTGGTGACCATGAAATGGGTTCCCATAGTTCCAGGGGTGCAGAAGTTTTCTTTAGAGTGTAGCAGCTATGTGGAGTCGGGCCACAATCACACCAGTAGGTAGCATAGAGAACTGAACTCCCAGCAAAGCAGGAGCATGATTTACCAGCTGTATATTTGTAGACCAGGAATGTGTAGTAGAAATGTGTACATGGGTGAGTTTGGGTCCACATAGAGGCAACTCTGTGGTCTGAGATGTTGGTTCCTGCAGAAATATGAACCTTATGAAAGTACCAAGATCATTTTAATGCTACCAGTTATCTGAGTGCTTTTTCATGGTGTGGCTTCATTGAGGTGCCTTGTAGATTTCAGGGCAGACAGTGCTGGTCAGATAGCTTTTGGTGTTGTTGATGCCTTTGTCTTCTTTCAGCAGGCTCTTTCCTGTCTGCCAAATGTTTTGTCAGAATGCTGTTGCTCCATGTCTGGATTCTCTATTTCCCTAGTATGGACTGACACTCAGCATGTTGCAGCTTCTTTGCAGGCTTCGTGACATGTGCCTCCGAGAAGTAGGTTTTTATGACATTTACAGAAAGATAAAGGTATATACTGTCTAAATCGCAATAATCCTAAGCATCTCTTCCCCACTCTTGGCTCTTGACTCCACATGGTTATTTCTTGTTGGGGGTTCTTACCAGTCTTACTACAGAGAGATGTAGGGATGTTACAGGTTTTGGTCATGCATGCTAACATTGACTTTATGTTGTCTTTTGATGTTTGTAAGGATGATGAGAATATGAAAGCCATCAAGTTGTTGGAGCATGTAATTGGTACAGCGGATGCTATTACTGACGAGGGGGAGCGTATAGAGCATCTTATCAAGGGGATCTTCTCTGGCAATATTTTTGATCTAGGGGCAGCACAGGTTTCCTCCCCCCCATGCTGATTAGTTTTCTGGCTAATAGACACTGCCTAAATACTATTGAAGCAGAAAATGTTTGCCCTTCCATAGTATGTCTTACTGCCATCAGATCTTCATCAGATGTTGTGCAGACCTGTGCATAGTGCCTAGATTGCATGTTCTATTCGATCATCCCATGAACAATCATCATACCACTTTGGGTCTTCCAAGCATGGATGGCATCCTAGTGCTCAGCTGTAATGCTCAGAGCAATGTAGTTTTGGTTCATGTTACACCTGCAAGGCCTTGCTGAGTTCTTTCTTTTTCCTGGTACCTGAATGAAGTCAGTTCACTAACCATCCACCAACTTTGAAGCATTTTTAGTACCTGTGGGCACCAACCAACTTGAGAGGTCTTCATTTCCTCTGTAATTCTACTCAATTTCCTGAGAAATGTACATGGATGAAAGGAATAATGAGGTGTTTCTGGTTTACTTGAAAAGCTTGCAGAAATATATTCAAGCTCAGGAATGAATTTCCAGGACAGTTTTGACAAATTACTACCCAGACCTTGGGTGATTGATGATTTGGACCAATTCAAACAAAAATGGTTGCGCAAGCCTTGGAAAAAGGTAGGACTATTTATGCCTCATGCATGATGTTATTATTTTCCTGTCAATTGAGACAATCACTCTGCATTCATTGTTAGATTTTGGCCTTCTTTGGTGACAGGTGTGTTGAGAGACTTTCTTTTTGACTTTTTTGTTGTCACATGGCTCTCCTCTCTCTCGCTTGCATTTTCTTCCCCCCTTTTGGATGAAGTGAGCAGTCAAATGAGACTTAGGTGGAATCGTACCCTCAGACAAACAGGTCCAGAGGGGGATGCAGAGCCTGAATGCTCAATGTGTGAAGATGAAGGGAAAAGTGTTCACTTCATAATGCTATACCCATGGTGCTGTGTCCAAGGGAGGCCCTTTAGATGATGTAATTCTCCCTTTTGTGCCACTTCATAAGGCTTGAGGCTGACCCTAATGCCTTAGCCTTACTGGGTGTGACTGCTCGGTAAATTGTGCACAGTAGATCGATTTCTATTGTTAAGAGATTTCTACAGGAAAGCTAGAGGATTTGTATCAAGGCAAGTCCCAACCCTGCCTACCCCTGCTGGGAAAATTCCTATTAATCATTCTTCTCTTGCTCTGTCCAACTGGGTGGTGTTTTCGGCCACAAGGCTACAGCAAGCATTATGACTCATTATGACTGCAGTCTGGGGACTCAAGAGTTGTCATCTATTTGCAACAGGCAGTGATATTTGTAGATAATTCGGGAGCAGATGTTGTGCTTGGCATTCTACCCTTTGCTCGTGAGCTTCTCCAACGAGGTACAAAGGTCTGGCTTTTAATGGCACAAGGCTCTTTTTATGGTGTCCATGTTGTCCTCCATGTTGTCAGCTTGTGTACTCGAAAGAATATTTTGGGTTGCTAGTTGGAGGTGGGGAAGCTTGTGAAATTTATCAATCAATTGTCTGGCCTTTCTGTAATGTGACACTTTCATGTCTGGATAGGTGTTAGTAAGGTGGGAGAAATTTGGAAGCATTACAGGTAGACTTAGGCAACATTTTAAAATGTGGAATGAGGTCGTTTATGTCCTTGGTTGCTTTTTCTGCAGGTGGTGCTTGCTGCCAATGATATGCCAACCATTAATGACATCACATATGAGGAGCTGGTGCAAGTTGTTTCTAAGGTTTCATTCCTGATCATACAGTTGGATGCCAGTTTTAGGCTAAAGTCTTATCATAGAGTATATGTAATGTTCACCTGACTCAAAACGATATAACATTAGTAGAACCCCCTTGTCTATCTGTCTGTTCCTTTTTGGCTCTTGCCATAGTTAAATGGCAGTGTTAAATGGCCCATACATATCCTGTGCTTGTTGTCTTTATAGGCCCCCTGTTCAATTCCTGAAAGTATTGGAATTAGCTCTTGTGAAGATCTGGTGGGCAGGCTGGAAAAGTACTACATACTTCTAGAATCCTTCCTGGCAATCTGACAGATTGTCATGTCAATGAAAGCAGATCAAGCATGTCTCAGAAGATGGAAAAGAAACATTTTTTGGAGTGGATGCAAGGCAGCTTATGGTAGTAAACTCTGGAAGTGATGTGCCGGTGCGTAATTTTCCTCTTTATATGTCAGTCAGTGTACCATTGCTCATACATCAATGATGGGATATTGTTTGCTCTGGTGCCAGTACCATGGTACTCTGTCTTTTCTGGTTATGTAGGAGCAGCAAATATTAAAATGAGAAGTACATGACTGAATGAAAGGCAAGTGTGAAGCAGGTTATGGACTTGTCTTCCATATCTCCAGAGCTAGCATATGCTGCTGAAGATGCTGATTTGGTTGTGCTGGAAGGCATGGTAAGTCCCCTATATTGGTTTTCCTTCTTGCTACTCATTCCCATGTGACAATGCATAGTAGTTGACTTTGATGACTTGTTAAATTCATGCTGGTGACGTGGATCAAGTTCCATATCATATAAGGTCTAATCCTTGAGGTGTATTGGTTCCACAGGGACGAGGTATTGAGACAAATCTCTATGCCCAGTTCAAATGTGACTCACTTAAAATTGGAATGGTGAGCTGTTCTGCCTTCAGTCATGCAAGTTGACCAGCAGTTTTTGGAGATTGATAAGTGCTTCATTCTTTGTGAATTGTAGCTGAGCTGTGTGGTTGCTTACTGCAGGTGAAGCATAAGGAGGTTGCAGAGTTTTTGGGAGGGCGTCTGTATGATTGTGTCATCAAGTTCACTGAAGCTATTCCTTGAGATCCTTCACATCTATAACAGCCAGAGCTCAAACTCGTCTAAAGCTGTAGAGCTGCTTGTCCATGTATTCGATCTTGTATTTACTTGTTGAGTTCATGTTGCTGAAACGCTAGAAAACAAGAAGGCCTTTCTGTTGCAGCACCTCATATATGGCTGATTTGCCAAGTTGAAGTCTGTACTATTGGAGTGTCATTGGAATTCTCTCAAGATTCTTTGAAACTTGAGACAAATTTGTGATGCATCAACAGAAGTATCACTTCAGAGTCTTAACCTTTCTGTCTAAGGGTAGCCTACTTCTTTGAAGTTCACAGTTCGTTCTGTGTGTCCTGCACACATTGTATTGTGAGGTTATGCAGACGTGCTTGTTGATATTGTTGATTCACAAAATAATGCAAGATGGCAACGCCAATATGATTACTCCTTTATTTGACAATTCCATGTGGACCTAATTTTTTAAGCCTCACCTTTGTAAGTTGTCATTGGCCTCTATGTGCAGATTCGATAGCTGACTTGGAAACTCCTGTATGAAAACCACCTCCCCTTCTGTCCATTGGGGTTTCCTTATTTCTGGAAGGCGGTAAATGAATTTGTTGTAGCATGTTTCCTTAGTGCTGTGATGAAGGATTTCCAATTGACAACACTGTAGATTGCCTGATAGTTGTCATCTAATGTCACCATTGAACTGCAACTTCACTTCCATTAAACATGCTTGGTAAATGGCCTGAAGACTGATTACAAGACTTCCAACATGGGCCAATTTAGAACACACTTTCATTAGCATATAATTGAATGCATATTTTACCAAATGTTTACCATTGTATTTTGTATTCAGTTTGAACTCAAGTTGGGATGTGGTACCTTGGACGTGTTGGCATTCTTGACAATTTGGAGAATGGTTGATTGTTCATTTCATAGTGGAACTATTGGAGTCCCTCACATAAGGTGCACACTGCCTTCAATGCATTGTGTGTTTTTTTGACAATGGTGTTAGCATTGTTCTCTGGTAAGAGTGATTGCTTCATGAAACATATATGAGATTTTTTTATAGATGCAATTTCCAAATGTGTACTGATACACAAAAATGTGGACCCATATGACTTCTTGTCGATATGAATATAATTCAAGGAAGTTGTCTAGAGGCACATAATGGGACCAAAGTGTACACCTCTTTTGTCTGTGGTACAGACTTTTCAGATTTGATGTGTGATGTGTGACTTACCTCCTAAGTGAGGTTAGGCCCCACATGAAGGTGGTAGCCTGAGTTCCTGTGCCACAGAACATGGGGAACTTGGGACTGCATTAAATTTCAGTCTTCCTCTTCTTCACTTTTTTCTGCTGTTCCTTTCACCCTTCTGGATGCCGAAGTGGCCATTAGTCTTCAGTAACACCACTGTTTATCTCATGTTATTTGTTCAAAATGTCCACTCTTTAAACATGTATAACCTGACACATGTTATGAACTCTTTTTCAATTGAGAGAGGTGTATAGTGTGTAGGGTGAAGGAGGTTTGTATGTAGGCCTCACACTAGTGAGTGTTTTTTAACAATTGATTGGATAATTCTATAGATGTGAGGAGTGTTTTTTATAAAAAGAATTCAGTTTTCTTATGTAGCATCACAAGCTATTGACCCAAAATAGATTTAGCATTAATTCACGATACATTTATAAATAAACCTTTGAACTAAAAGGAATTGGTAAAACTAAAAACTGTATTGTAAAATTTATTTCTTTTTTTTTCCTTGAAATTTTTGATGATTTTTTCTTCTTAATAAACAAGGAATTTGTGACAGAGCATTCTTTTTCTAACTTTTGAATTTGAAAATTTGTGAAATATTACCATCAAATAAATCATTGAGAAATGTGGCTTTTAAGTATATTAACATCTATAGTGAATGGTTATGCCATTCTCTTGTTCATGATGAAAGGCATAGTAGGCTACATAATTTTAGTGCTCTTCAACATGTCACTTGAATGATAGTTCATAGTTTGAAAAAGAAGCTTTCATTTCCATTTCATTGCCATAGTTGCTTGATGGAGAATCAAAATCAGTCATCAAAGATGGTAATGTAAAGGGATGGGCTTACAACTACACATTAATTGTAAGAATCCAACTCCTATGGAGATGCTTAACTAATACTTATTTGATTTAAAGGTAAAACAAGAACAATATGAGAGAAAATAAAAAGCTTTAGAAAGTAAGACAATGGGAGAGAATAAAACGAATAGATGATAGATTAAGGAGAGAAGAAAATGAGGAGATTAAGTAGTAGCCCCATAATCTAAAACTTTCTAATTGAGCAACAAATAGGAAAAAGATTGAGGAACTTATGAATAATATATATTTTGTTCACGGGATGAAAGACAAAACTAGTTCTAACACCTTTCCCTCCCCCTTGTTTACAACCTTAAATGAAAATAAATAACCTAACCTCCTCATGAAAAGTGATCAAATAGAGGATGACAACCTTTTTGTGTCACCCTTTTTTTTTGCACCTTTTCAACATAATGTTCTTATCATTGATGTTAATACTTGCTTTATTGTTTTCCTATATCTAATGTTTATGTTAATTCTTGTTTTATTGCTTTCCTATATCTAATGTGTTGGAAGAGTTTTGTGTTGCTGTGTTTTTTTTCTTAAATTTCTAAACATGTTGACGAGATAACATCTAAGCCAAAGCTCTTGGATATTGGCTACCAACAAAAAGGACTTGAGAGACCTCAAATTGGTTTGCAAGAAGGGGAATGAGGTGGATCCAATTGAGGCCTAATATAATAAGGTGTTTGAGGTGCACAATGACTAAAGAGAGGAATAAGAGGCCTATGAGTGGTGGATGGATAATCTTGCAAAAGAGGAAGGACACAACCCCAAGTGTTGATCTCCTTGAAGGGTAGGAATTTCATTATTTTTGGTCTTTGTTTTCATTAAATGCTTGCAGTTTCAATAGTGATCGACATTTTGTGAAGTTCATTCTTGCAAGGACCTTTGTTAGGATATTTGTTAGTTGTTGAATAGATAAAATGTGGAGCACTTGAATTTATTTATTTTTTAAATCATTGTACATAATAGGTGGATAAAAAAATGTTTATTTCTAGTATGGTAGATGAAGTTTTCTAAATTTATGTAACTTTTGTTGTTGCAAAAGATGAAGATTGAAATTCTACTTGGAACCCCACTTTGGACTATAAATCTTGCAAACATTTTTTCTAATTACTTTCATGAATGTTATGTATTTAGATTTTATAGATGATAAGGTTGTGCACCCCTATTTTGTGTTGTTCCAAGTGATGGGAGTCAATCCTAGTTTGAAAATGTATCCATTAGTTGATTTTTTTGTTTTTATGTCCCCTCTTCAATCAACATCATTGAATTTGATTAGTTGTTTTTTTTTTTTCCTATAATGTAGTCTAATGTTGATGGTTCCTTTGAAATATCAAAGAATTCATTTTATCATTGTTATGTGCAGGGATTTTTTTTGTTTTGTTCAATGTCACTTAACATGCCTTTCCAACTTGTACCAAGCCTAGGTTAGGTGGCATCAGTCACATGGGTAAGGGTGATTGGTAGGCTATTTTAGCATTTTCCGCACTATCTTATGGTTATTTCATGTTGAAGCATGTGAATGCAAGGTGGTTATTGTCACTTTCATGGGATGTGGGTTGGATGCAACTAGTTGTTGCTCAAGGTGAAATTATGGCTAGAAAGTACAAACCTATTTGGTGTTCATGTAACAATATTGACATGTTTTTCCACTAATGATACATGTATACACAAGAAATAAATCATTCACATCAATTTGTGCACAACTTTTAGGTATCAAAACAAAATGTTGAATTCTAATAGTATCTTGTTACATTTTCCACCCATCAATTTAGCAACAAATGTGAAAGAAACCAAAAGAGTTTTGACTAATCAAAGTGATGTCAATGCACCTACTCCTCCAACTTAATGTGCTTTGCAAACAACTTGGCAAGTTTACACTCATTTGTGAACATTTTCATTCCCTTGTCATCCCACACAATTTACCTCTATCAAATAGTCTTGTTTAATTTTTTTAAAGCAATTGTAAACTGCACTATCATCATTTTGCTACATTGAAAACAAAGAGGCACAAAGATGGGATGTGCCTAGAAGGAATGGCATGTAGAAACAAAGTGTGTCCTATTCTAAAATGGATAATAGATTATGCACACCAAATTATGGTTCATGTGACTTCCTGAATAAGCTCATATACCAATGAAATTACAAAGAAATCTCCACAACAACAATTTGAAGGTAATGAAAAATGCTTCACCTAAGAAGCCCAACACAATGAATTGCAAAGTTACAGAAGACTTGTATAATAAGGCTGCCAAGATCACCGCCCTAGTTTTTCATATAGAAAAGTTCCTTCCAAGTAGGACCAAACATAGGCTTCATATGTGCACCTGGCTTGTCAACAATCTTCCGCAAATTGAAAACTTTCAAAGCAAGGAATGACATCACCACCATCAGAGTGTTTGTTCTTGCAATGTTTCCATGAAGCAGTTGAATGGAATCCTAACATTATGTATGAGGAGGTGATTAACATGAGAGTTACTATATGATGGTGGTGAAGAAACTAACCTTGTTTGATGGGTTGTTGATGACTAATCAAAGTCATACAACAAAATACTTTTAAAGGTGGTTGAACCCCAATCCAAAAATGGATTTTGCTTAACTGCAATTGAAAGTTTCCTACATGCTACAACCACACATAAAATAAGAAAATCAAGATGCCACATAAACACACAACCACAAAAAGGCAAACACATTCAAAAGACTACAACTTTATGCCTGATGCTACCCAATTGAAATTGAAAAATTGACCTACACAAAAGCACAAAAAACTAAAAACTTGTTACATGTTGAAATCAACTAAAAGAAAAATTGTCACTAAAATGCATTCATATAAGCCCAAAGGTTAATGAATTCAACATCTTTACAAAGATAAACCTCCACTACATGAAAAACATACTTAGGCATATGTCCCTATAATGCATTATAAATCCACACAATATCGATGTTTGCTAGTTTGCCAATCTCGAATGGCAGTGTAGAACAGAAATATGCTTAGAAAATAGAATTTCTGAACATGCATCCTAATGACCATATCCAAGTGAATTGTGAAATGGTTTTTCAGCTTGTTCTTGATGTAAGTTAAAGTTGAGAAGGTCCGTTCGTCCTTTATTGAACCTAGTGTGATCACAATGGATATCTCAATAAGCTCCAAAAACTTTGAAAGCCTCTCCTCTAGAATGCCATTAGATCCCAACCTCTGTCACAACCAAGATGTTGGGTTACAACTAAACAATGGCAACATGGTAGAATTACAACTACTTTTCATTGTGACAACAAAATAAACCCAATTAATCCAATTTCCAACCATCCAACAAAGCTAGACACATCACGCCATCATCACCAACTACTTGTGGGTGATAATACTGTGCTTTGAGCAAGGCAAAGTGCCTAGGAAATGTTTGCTCAATATTGGCTTATAACCAATATTGTGGGTAGATTATTCCCATATCATTCAAGAACTCTTGTGCAGGGAATCTCATGTCAAGTTCATTGATTAGTTGTAATGTAGCTTGAGTGCATTGTGTCTTCACCTCTTACACAAATTGTGCCCAAGCTTTTTGAATGACCATGCTACAGATACCAAGTCAACTTGCATGTTTTCTGAGTGATGTACAATTTGCCATAGTAAGAAAATGCTACTTGTTGTACTCCAACAATTAGATTGACCCACCAAATAGCACAAATGACTAAAATTTCAAAATTGTGGGAAGTCATTATAGTTGTATTTCTCTTCATCGCAATACATGTTGTGCAAGTAAGCTTGACATAGCTTCACACTACCCACACAATCACAAATGAAGGTCTATTTATTTTGAGCATACTTGTTCAAACCTTGTAGAGCTTCCAACATAGGTAGTAGACAAATAAGCCCCAAAATCATTTCAATGTCACACAACAGTTCATAATTAGCAATTACAAACCCATTAGTAGTAGCATCTTATGCCATTATCACCAAAAGAATCTTACACTCTTCAAGGACCACCTTGTTTGGAGCAACCATGCGAATCCATCTAGTTTTGATGTTGCATAAAATTTTTGAAACCTTTTCTTTCCATAAATTCAACCAATTTTGATTTTTCTTTCCATCATGACTGAAGTATGTGTACACACCTACCAATAATGTTTCAATTTTCATGACTATGGGTATATTTGAGAAAGTGAGGGTTGCCAAATTAGTTTTGTGAACTATGCAATGCAAAATTATAGAAAAAGGTAAGGACTTCTTTTTTAGCTAGGTTGCAACCCCAATTTTGATGCCTTGGAAGGTGGTAGCACCATCTACACCGAAGCATACAACCTTAGTAGCCAAGTCATGGTTAGACAATCCCCCAAAACCCTTCATCAAGTTTCGGATCATGTTTGTGAGGTTGTTTATTGTGCAACCTTCTATGACATGTTCTAGATTCACCAAGATCGGTGTCCTTTTGAAGTCTTCAACAACATAAGCATGAACTGAAATCCATGACTAATTATCTATATTAGTCATTTCATCTTAGCTTACAAAAATGTAGTTTGTTGTTTAGATGGTTATTTTTGTAAATACCAAAACCACACTATTCATGCATTTTGCCATGCTCCAACCACTAATGTCCATCTAATGTTTGTTAGGAATGTTCTCCAACTTCAAAAACTATAACAACCCATGCATGCTCTCAAAGTCAATGATGGGTCTCCCCCAACTTCAAAAGATGGAAAAGGGTAACAAATTGCACATAATTTTTTTCTTTTTAACCTTACTATGCTTTTCAACTTGAAGTTGAATGCCATAGTGTCCAGTTATCGCATAAATCTTTTCATTCCAAACATGTTGGCTATTTGAACTAATGTAAGATTTCCCAAGCACCCTACCAAGGCAACCTACCTTACACATCCGCCTACTATTATGTTTTCTCAACCCATCAAGTTTGGGGACAAATAATTTTTCCATTTGTTCAATTGTGGAGCAAACTTTGCATTGAACCATTTTCACCTTGCCATCTAGCCCAACAACTGGTTCGGCCCAAGGAAACTTTGCCGCCCATGCATCTTGGAAGGTTCGATTCAACTCCCATTTAGCCTTTTGTTTCTTCTTCGCAACTACAATCACTTTCTCACCTTTTTCATCAGCAATGAAGTCAACATGATCAATCCTAGAAGTGCTAGGGTTAGATAAGGTAGAAGCCCCGTTAGCAAATGTAATAGGATCACCATCAATAACAATGTCAACCTTGCCTTTGTTAAATTCAGAAAAGACAAGGGGACATGACATTAAAGGTGCAACATTAGAGTTTGTGGAGTGTGGGATGGAAGCACTGAAAAAACTTTTGTACTTAAATTTTTGAGGTAATTTTAAGGGTATCACTGTGCACATGTAAACAAAATGTACACTAGAAGAACTTGGAAACATATTGGTTGAAGACAAGAACAAAAAAATAAATTGCCAAACCATAATTACTAGCAACAAAATGTGCGATTAAAAATCTTGGAAACACAATGGTTGAAGACAAAAATAAATAAATTTTTTTGTTGAACCCTAACCAATAACAAGATGTGTAATGGAAGAATTTGGAAACACACTAATTGAAAACAAGAAGAAAATAAAAGCTTTTATTAAACCTTAACCAAAAATAAAATGCACAATGTAAGAACTTGGAAACACACTAGTTGAAGACAAGAACAAAAGAAAATATTTTGTTGAAGCCTAACCATCAACAAAATGTGTGATGGAAGAACTTGGAAACACATTGGTTGAAGACAAGAAGAAAAGAAAAGCTTATACTAAACCTTAACCAACAATAAAATCCACAATGTAGGAACTTGGAAACATAGTGATTGAAGACAATAACAAAAGAAAAACTTATGCTGAACCCTAACCAACAACAAAATGTGTGATGGAAGAACTTGGAAACACATTGGTTGAAAAGATGAACAAAACTTTTGCCAAACCTTAGAATTTTCTAATCAAACTTGGAAACACACAATTGAACCCCAAAAACCACTAAATGAAACTTGGAAACAAATAGGTTCAATCAGAAGAATTCAAATGAAAATGTAAAGTAAAGCTAGATTCACTAAATGTTTCCAATGCACTTAAATTGGAATGGAAAGCAAAGTTGGATGCATTCAATGTTTGCAGCAAGTTCCTTAAGTACCCTAAAGATGACAATCTTTCACAAGTTGTTGAGCTTCTATTGATCTGTCAGTGTTGTTGTTGCACCCATAGATTCCATTTTACGATTGTAAGATCTCAATCTTCATAATGTAATTCAATTTGCTACAACTTGCCCACAAATCCCAAGATCCTTTTATAAAGCCCGTCTATTCAACCCATGTTTAGTGGCATTTTATTCATAACTCATAAAACATGGGTGGCGTTCTACTATCTATTCATAATTCAAGTGGTGCTCTACTCATAACTAATAGAAGCAAAAACGGTGATGCATAATGAAAAGGAAGTGTAAGAAGTTGGCAAACTTGTTTGACAACATAATCCTAACTAGTGAACACCTCCTCAAAAAGGTATCATAGCCGACAACATATCACGTCTTTATTGTTGGTGTGTTTGGCAATAAATCTTAGGCATCCGTGGATTGTCCAACAAAAAGAAATGGTCTCCTAGTCAGTTTATGGCAAAATCATAGTCCTAAACCCCTTTATAAATGTCATTGGTGAAGATTTGAAGTCATATAAATGCGAAATTTTGCCACAAAAAAAACCATTGGTTATGTGTGTTTTTTGCAACTTCTACATGTATAGTTTTATCACGTTCACTATTAAAGATATGTTTAATTAAGTATTCATGAAAAAAAAATGTACCAAACTTTGGTAGTAGGTTGGGTATGTGTTTGGAATTTTTGTGTTTCATTGAAGTTTTAAACTTTTAAGTAAAATGTATGCATGGATTGCAATCCTCCATTCCAATATCCTTGAGCAAATTCATTATGTAAATCTTTTGACGAAATAATGTACTTATTGATTGTTGCTTAAACCCAAAACCCATGTATTTTGTTGTTGTTCACAAATTTATCATTTGGAATTGATTTTACAGTTTAATCTTAATCCATTTGATTATTACCTTGTTGTTTCTTGTCATGAATAGATCATCTATGTAAAATATTATTGAAAAGGTTTGCCTTTCCTCCTTGGAAGGTTTAAAAAAATTCATTTTATACGTTTTTTATCAGCCTTAAATTTATAAAGGGTGAAAGCACATTAAGCCCCCAAAAATTGTAATCACAAGTATAATCCTTTTGCAATTAAAACTTTTGGTAACGTATGGACATCACATCTTGGATTTTTTAAACTTGTTTTAAATATATTTGATTAGCTTTAGACTTAATATAATCAATTATTTTGAAAATTCCAACAAATATTGAAAATTTTGAATGTATGGAATATATTTGTGACCAAATAATACCCATCACAAAGTTTGAAAATTTGAATATGTACTTAAAAAGTAGGGTTGTTGATGGAATTTTTGGGTGAGTTTTTTTATGGTGTATGCTATTGATATACATCAATTAAATCTTTTTTTAAAAAAAATTAAACTTTTGCATGAAATTCCATTAAAAAATGTGTGTTTTTTGCATATTTTTAGTAATGAATGCATAATAATATCATCCTTTTAGGCAAAAAACATTACCATATCAAAGAGAAGGAGATTTTATAGATGGGCATTGCATTATTTTTTCAATTTCCTTTTGTTTGGTAATGTTTCATGAATCACAAACATGAGGCCCTGTGGTCATTGAAAAACTATAAGTTATATATTGTGTGTATATTGATTTTATTCAATCCTCCTCATCTAACCATTGGATCATATTAGTTTTGACTCAAAGTGAATTTGGAGTTCGAAAATGTTGTTGTGCAAATTCTAAAGTTTTTTGCTTGTGTTTAAGTTAGCCAAATGATGTCATCAATATTTGTTATACATCACCTTTTTTGAACAAAAGTGGTTCACCTTTAGTGTTTCACCTTAAAATCAGAATTTATTATTTAAAACCAAGCCTTTGATGTTTGTTTGAAATCAAACAATGTTGTGTTATGTTCGCACATGTTTTTTTTTTCTTTTGTCTTTGGAAAAAATAAACTTAATGATTAATTTAAGTATTTTTATTCCTTATTATTTTCTTTTTAATTTTTTTGTCTTTATATCCATATTGTGCATCTTCCACCTTTGAAATTTTACAATATTAATGATTAGTTTTGTCATAATCAAAGTTAAGTCATAAAAAGGAAACAAACAATAGATTGTGATGAAATTTAAACATATGGAAAAGTGAATCCCAACACTCCCGAATAATTTTCTCATTTTGAATGTTAAAGCCCCATCATGTTTCAAATATTTAAAACAAAAATAAATAACAAATGATGTTTAAATTGAGTTTTTTAAAGACTTTGGAAAGCTCTTAAAATGTAAGTGTCAAAAATGATTTATCATTTTTCATGTAAAGATTTGAAGTTCAAGTTATGCACAAAAGAAGGCTCAAAAGTCAAATTAACATATTGACTTCCAAACATTTAAACCTAAAAAAAAATGTTCAAATGACTTTCAAATTGAACATGTGATATGATTTGAAAAATGTCTTTGCAAGGACTATAACTTGGACTGTAAAATATTTGCAATCAAAGTTCATATGTGAAAATTATAAGGCCACAAAGTTATTTAAGTTTCATAACTTGACAAAATTTATGAATTTTTTGAGAAAATGAATCCTTGAATTTTTCTCATTTTGATGCAACTACACAACCAATCACAAAACATACTACAAGGAAAAGAATGGTGTAATGCCATGATATGTTCATTATGTAATAGGTCATTGTGATGATGGTGTAAAGGTCAATTATGTTTATGTTTCATAAGTTCTTTGGGTAATTGGTAAATCTTACATTTGTTTTTTCTTCCCTTTTTATTTATTGTTCCATTTTTCTTTGCTTCTTATTCAATTGGATGTGGTATTTAACACATCAAATAGTGCACTCTTTAATAATTCAAGGATTTTTTTGCAATTTTCCCAGCCATCAATTTGTTTGTTCTATTATTACATCAAAAGTTAAGGGTTCCTTACCCAAATGTGATTCATTTGTACCACTTTGTGCAACTCTTTTCGTGAAGTACTTTATGATAGTCTTGCCCAACTTTCCCCAATTGAATAGCTTTTCACAATACATTACATTTGTTCTCCACTAGTTTAGTTGTTTATTTGTGTAATCTATAATTATCTTTGTTTATCTTGTTGGGTATTCCATAATAAAGGTTGGAGTTTCAAGTTTGATGGTTTACCATCGAATGCTATACTCATGATAAATAATTACCAATTCATAGTAATAATGAAAAACATATATACTTGTGCATCATGTTTCAAACTCAAGATGTCCATATGCTCAAGGGTCTAAAATGAAGTAATCGCAAATTAGACTATAAAACAAGTATTTAAAAAATTTCAGGTCATTGACATGCCACATGGTGATGAATTTATGTTTTGGGAGCTTAGCTTTGATCATTAGTGTCGTTATTCCCACCCCATGTAGGTTTGTAAACAGAACATAGCATATTAATTTTCAAAATGAAAAAAAAATGAATCCCATGTACTATTATAATTCCAGCAGGATGAGGATGGTGTCATTAAGACTAGCAAATTTCAACCCTTTGATTTCTGTAAAATATAGGATGAGGATGGTGTCATTGAGACTAGATAATTCCAACCATTTGATTTATATAAATATGGTATTAATACAATAGCCATGTTGAAACTACCTACCAGTTTTATTCTACAGGTCTCCTCATAGTTTCATTTTTAGTTCAACCTTTTTGCATATTCCTTTCCTTTTTATTCTTCCTATGAGATCGCATCATTTTCATTTTTTTCAATTATTGTTTTACCCAAGTCCAATATATATATTTCCGTATTGTAGGTGTCTCTTTTGACTGTGTGCATTTTGTAATTTTTATTATAATTTGAAGCATCTTTGTTTGCATATTTAATTCAAATTGTGTTTCCACTACAAACATGCCAACATGTGTAAAATTGATTTGAGCCTACACCAACACAGTCACATGTGCAATGTTGGTTTGCACTTCTACGGATATGCCAATAGGTGTAGCCAACTTGTCTTCTATGTGCTCAATTTGAATGCCAATGGAAGTCATGGTCTTAAAAACGTCTTTTAGTTCAATTTAACTTTCCACGCTATTATCGAGAACTTATGTCAATGTATGAAATGGAAAATGAACCTTAACACCTACGTAGGAGATGGCAGCTTCAAAATGATACTAGGATGAAGTCACCCAAAAAATTCAAAGTTGTGTTAAATTTTTAAAAAAAATGATTATAACAAATTGGAACCAAATTAATGCACGAACAAATTATGAGCAATTCAATTCACAAAAAACACCATGATTCAAAAAAGTCAATAGGCCCAAGAAAGGTTGTGCTATCAAACACATTTGCAAAAATATTGAACTATGTGGGCACATGCAACTTTAAAAAGGGGATAATGTGAAACATTTTTTTTTCCTAAATAAGGGTACGAGTTTGTAAAAGTCTAAATCAACCTAGTTAACACAAGTCAACTAATTAACTTGTACATATAATGTGCAAGCCAATTAGGGACAAATCAATTAATCATTATATCAAGTTGTACATAGTATTTGCAAACTAACTGTGGACAAGGTCAATTGGTCGAACCATGTTGTTCAAGGCCTTGAAGCAATAAACCAAACTATTAATGAGGTTATTAATAAAATATAATTATTATACCTATTAAAAGTTATGTCTCACAATGTATGAAAATAGTGTAAAAGGGGAAAAGAAAAATTATTAGGGGTTCACCAATTTTAAGGAAGAACTAATATACAATAGGTGAATCACTTTATATGAAGGACTTATTATTAATAAGAAAAATCATTTTATAAAGAAGCTATGGTGTATGTGTTGTGAGAACGTGAGTTATTGCAAGAAGTTACTTGTTTATAACATGAAGATAAGTTGTAGGTAAGATGTTTGTGTGGATGTGGATGCATAATACCAAATAATTTCACCTTGGCCATTGGGTATTTAATATTTTGATGGATGTTGGAAGGCAAGAACCTAACAACTTCATTTATAGGATTGCGAATGTTGGTAAAAGAAGAATTTTGTAAATATGGTTTATTTTGCATGCTACTTCATCTATTTCCCCTTGTTATGGTTTTCATTTTTTTATGCATAAATTTTGTCAAGGTTACTATTTTTTTGGGTCATATGTTAATGGCTCCAAAATCAAAATACCATGAAATCTTTACCAAAACTTTTGTAAAGTAAAATTTTAGGGTTTTCTATTATTTAAAATAATTTTCTTTTACTTCATTTTCAAATTAAAGTTTAGGTACCATATAATGTTTTTTTGTCTATTAAATGATTATTTGACAAATTAAGAAACTTCATGTTTAGTTTTCTAATTTTGACCTCACTTAATTTTGAAATTTGTAATCACATTTCAAGTGTCCTTTTCCTTTGTAATATGGAACCCTCCAAGTTTGTTGTTGCTTATGTAGGTATTTTGGTTTACCAAAAAAAAAATTGTCAATTGTTGTTTGCAACTACTTTTTGATTGCAAACATTTATGAATAAAAAATTATTTAGTAACAAACAAATTACGATTAACAACCAATCACAAAGCATGGATGAAGTTTGATGTTATGGATTACATGTAAATCCATCATACATGTATCCATATGTTAGGTTAGGATTATAATGCAACTATAATGTGAACCAACAAAATTTTAACATATGACAACTAAACAATCATCCATTACATGACACAATATGGCAATGTAAGATATGTGGCACCTAGGGCTATGTATAACCTACATGGTGCGTAGAGAAAAGTATAACCTATGTGACACTAGGTTAGGCCTAGGCCAAGGTATAACCTATGTGACATTAAGTTAGGCCTAGGGTTAAGTATAACTTATGTGGGACCTAAGTTAGGCATAAAGTTAAGCTAGGTTATTTATATGACACCTAGGCTAGGCTTAAATCTAAGTAGCCTAACCTAACCTTGTCCACATGGCACTTAGCTTGCACCTAGACCCCAACAACCTATGTGGTACCTAAGCTACACCTAGGCCATGTGGCACCTAGGTTAGGTTCAAACTTAAGCCATGTGGCATCTATTAAGGAAAAAATATTTCATTTTGGGTTTAACTTTTAAGGTTGAATATGTTTGATTTTATCAACCTAAAAGGCAATTGCATTTTCATGTCTTTTTCGATGTTTTGAAAACACATCTTTATGTATTTTACAATATTGAAATGGAAAGCAACACATATGGGATAAATTCAGTGACAACTATTACTACCTTCTAACAACTACTTAACTACCTATAGTTCTTTATTTAGCTATCTACAAAGCTTAATTTAAAGTACTACCTACCAATTATTACCTAACTGAACCTATTATTATTAATTTAACTTACAACCTATTAACCTAGCTTATTAATTAACATAGCCTATGACATGGCACCTAATCTATCCCTAGGCTATGGTAACATACATGACACCTATGACTAGGTAGTTTACATGGCACATAGTTAGATTAGGTGTAGGGTTAAATATAGACATAAGATATGTGGCACCTAAACTTATACCACTTAAACCATGTGGCATTTATGCTTATACATCATAGGCCATGTGGCACCTAGGTTATGCCATGTGGCATCTAAGGTAGGCCTTGATTGAAGCAACAAACCTAACACTAGAAGAAAAACCCCATTTTTTGACTAGTGTAAGTGCATTTTTGGCTAGGTAGCCCATGTGCCACCTAGGCTATGCATGGGCTTAAACTTAGGCCACATAACACCTAGTTTTAGATCTAACACATGCCATGTGGCACTTAATTGATTAGGCCTACATTCGAGCTATGTGCACCTAGGCTAAGTTTAACCCTAGGCCACATGACACATAAGCTAGGCCTATGTGCATGCCTAGGTGCCGCACAACATGCATTAGGTGTGCACCACATGGCTAAGGCTAGACCTAGGCCATGTGACATTTATAAAAACCACTTGGGACATAGGCATGTACTTAAACCTAAGCCATGCCACATGGCACATAGGTTAACCTAGGCTTGGTCCATGCCACTTGACGCCTAGCCTAGGCCTATGCCACATGGCATGGATTTTAATATAGCATATATTAAGTCCCCATAGTATATCCCAAACAAAAAATCAATAAACAAATATGTATTTATGTAAAAACACGTATGGAATATTAATACATACATATTTGATGTACATGTATTCCAAGTTTTAATATAGTTGTATTCTTATTCAAGTTGGTAATCCTAATCCAATTGCAAATTTGGCATAATGATGATTTAATGACATGTTAAGGGCATGTTAATGCATGATATTTTGCAAAAACTACAATATGACACAAAAAATGATCCACCTTATCTTGCAATGACCCACATCCTTGTTTATCACAATTTTCACAAACATGTTATATTGACCTGGAAATGAATTAAATATTAGGATAGTGATCAAGTCATCATGAATACATGGGTAAGTCCATTAAAATGACCGACTACATGTGTTACCACTCTTTAATAACACCTTTTTAAATTTCAATTCAACTTAAGATTCAATATTTCTTGTATAACCAACATATTGTGATTTAATATACATTCAAAAATGACATATAAAAGTATGAATATTCTCTATCAACATTTGAAGGTGAATTTAAAGACTAATTTGAACACCAGTAACCACTTCCAATGTCATGAAGAAGTTAAATATTAAAAACAAATTAGTCCAATTATTTTTGGGAATTTTTCATATTAATGAAATTTGAATAAGCATTACATTTTATATGGTTTAGGATCATTGGTTGGATTTGTATAAAAATATATTATAAAATTCATAATCTACATGTTTCCTTCCCGTAACCCTTGGATAAATGTAAAAATACATTAAAAATTCAAAAAACATAAAAATAAAAACTGTAATTCAAACATAAATTTTGTGCAATGATTGCATACCATGTCATGTTCCAATGTCAACACCTCATTATTACACTTTTGGAAAAAGGAGTTGAATGTGGGTTGTTTTATCATAGACTTGCCTAAATATCTTTATTTCTTTTAGTTAATCAAAATGTTCTCTTATGCTTCTAAAATATTCATCCATGCTTGTGTTTTCATCTTCTTTCAACAACAAATTTTTTTTGGACCTTGATTTACTTTCGTAATGTTTCAAAATATTATCCTTTAATTCTCTAATCAAAGCAATGGTTTAATCTTTGATAGAAAAATGTATTACATTTAGAGTTTTTTTTTAATTTCTATTTTTACTATTGTGATGAAATAGTCAAAAAGTAACATATTTTTCCAAATATTTTGCTTTTACAATAAATTTGTCATCTTAAAGGCCTAGACTAAGTATTTCATATTATTTCAAAGGTGATTAAATTCATGCATGGAAATGTCAAGCCTCTCAATGGATGCATAAGATATTTGAAATTCAATAACTTCCCTGCTATGGTTAGTAGTTTCAATATCCTTTACTCTTTTTATCTATTTCTAACATTTTGACTCCTTTGTGATTAACTCCTACCTCTTCATATTGAACTTTCTTACTCAAACCTTTAGTCATAATATAATGTAGGAATCTAACCCCTATAGAAATTGTTATTAACTAATATTTGCTATATCTAAAAGTAAAACAAGAATAATATGAAAGAGTGTGGATAACTTGAGAGAATAAAAAAGTGAAAGGGAGTGAAAGGAGTAGGTAATGGCTACGGAAAGGAAGGAATGAGGGGATTAAGTAATAACCTTAAGATCAATAAATTATTAATGGTCTACTAATATAAAATCATTTAATCATTGGGAACATCAACATTTTACACAGAAATCCAATGGGTATTCAAACTTATTATTTTGCCATAGATTGGGCTCAAATGAATTTGGATTGAATTAAACATGTCATGACCATTTCTTGAACTTTACATGAAGAGGTTTTTGGCAAGGTGTTAGGTTTTTTCTTTTTCATTTCCCTTTTATTTCTTTTTTTATTTTGAAGGAGCATGAAGACAAAATAAATTTTCATGTTTTTCTTCATCTTTTCAAAAAGCATAAACATTTCATTTGAGCATAAAGATTCAAAAAACTTTGTTTTGTAACAATTTTGTGTGTGGGTTGTGTGTGTTTTGAGGTTTTAACAAAGTCTATTAGAACAATCTTGTGATTCATTAAAAATGGTGGTGAAACTTTGTTTTGCAGTCAAGAGATGTGTGTGTTTTGCAACAAATTTAAAAAATGAAGTTTTATAATATATATCCTGACAAGGTTTGGCAAATTTATTGTAAGGTGTGGTTGCCATGGAAAGTGGTGAAATTTTGGTCCTATCAAGATTTGGCATAATTTTTTGTGGATCTAAAGGAGTGTGTTTTAGAAAATATTTTTGGAAAAGTTTATGTTTTGCAACAAATTTTTGAGGTACAACAAAGTTTAGCATAATTCTTGTGCAAACTTTTTGGAGGAGTGTATGTTTTCTAACAAAACTTTTGAGGTTCAATAAGGATTTGTACATTGTAAAAATAACACGTGCCATGTTGAATGAAAAGAATTTGCCAAATTACTTTTGGGCGAAAGTAGTAGCAATTGTAGTCTATATCATGAATCAAACACCCACAATGGTAATTCATGGCATGATATTTGAGGAAAAATTCACATGTAAAAAACCAAATGTCTCACACCTTGGAGTGTTTGGTTGCATTGCATACATGCATGTTCTTAATGAGAAGATATTAAAACTAAACCCAAAAGCTGATAAATGTATTTTCATTGGATACTCCTTGGAATTAAAGGGATATAAATGTTTCAACCTTTACATTCAAAAATTGCAAATGAATAAAAATGTTGTGTCTGATGAGATGGTTAGTTAGTACTCACAATGAATATATTAGAAGATGGAAAGGTTAAAAATTGTGATGTTTCATCAAATGTGGAACAAGAATCATAATTAATTAATGGACCAAAATAATCTTCAATTAGTGGGTCCAATAGCACTCCATGAAAAAGAAAATTAAGATCTTCAAACATTATACATGGTAACTCAATCATCATCTAGGAATTCTCAGGTAGATGGTGAGTTGAGTGATTCAAAAAAGAATGTGGATGAAGAGTCAAGAGTCCCTTCAATTGTTACTCTTGGAATTCAGATGGCCAAGAAAGCTTTGAAAACACCTAACAACAATAGTGGAGTATGAAGATCCACACGAATCAAATACCCTGTACAAATACTCGCATATGATGGCCTTGTAGTTCATCATTACGCATACATGGAGAGAGTTATACAAGAGGTTGAACCCACTTGCTTTGAGCAAGTAGTTAAATGGGACAATGCCATGGATGAAGATATGTCGACGTTGGATGCTAATGTTATTTGGGAGTTGGTAGTTTTATTTAAGGACAAGAAAGAAATTGAGTGCAAACGGGTGTGCAAAGTTAAACACAATGCAATTGGAATTGTGAGCAAATACAAAGTAAGATTGGTTGCTAAAGGTTATGCCTAAAATTATGGCATAGATTATGAGGATACCTATAGTCCAATTGTAAAAATGATGATTGTAAATGCAATCAATGTTATAACAACAACAAAATGATGTTTTTTACATGTAAATGTTTTTTAAATAATGTTTTTCGTCATGGAGATTTGCAAGAAGAAATGTACATGGAACAACACCAAGTTACTTGGACCAAACATATCCTAATTTGGTTTGTAGGTTAAAGAAAGTTTTATATGGCTTGAAGTAAGCACTTAGAGCTTGGTCAGACAAGATAGGTCAATATCTCATCACAAGTGGATTTCAAACATCCAAGTGGATATTTTTCACTCTATGTGAAAAAGATAGGTCATGGGATTGTAGTCATAGTCACCTATGTTGATGACCTGATTGTTACAAAAGATAGTGATGTAGACATCTTTTTGAAAAAACTTTTGAAGCAAAATTTTGAGATGAATGATTTGGGAAAGTTGTGTTACTCCCTTGACATTGATGTAATTTAGTCCCTTAAAGGGATATGGTTACTATAAAAGCAATATGCTTTGAACAAATTGCTTGAATATGGGATGACAGGTTGTAAACCCATTTTAATTCCATTGGAGCAAAATGTGAAGTTAAGTGCAAATGAAGATGACTTTGTGAAGGATACCATTATGATAGATACATAGTGGAGAGTTTGATTTACATGACCATCACAAGGCTAAATTTGAATTATGCAGTTGCAATGGTGAGTCAATAAATGCAAATGCCATGAAAGCCACATCTAAATGCGGTGAAGCACATATTGAAGTACATAAAACACACTTTATAGTGTGGAATTTTTTATGAAACCAAAAATCAATTATAAGTACATGGATACACAAATGTTATTGGGCTGGCAATGTTTCAAATAAGAGATTAATTAGTGGTTTCATGTTTTCTTTTGGAATTGGTGTTGTTAAATGGAGTAACAAAAAAAACCTATATCTACACATTATCAAGCACATAAGCATAATATAGAGGTGCAATAATCATTACATGTGAAGTAGTTTGGTTAAAAAAATTACTTTCAAATTTGGGATAATTAGTGAATACTCATGTTGTCATTTATTGTGATAACATCAATAGCCTATTGCTTGCTAATAACCTAGTCTATCATGTTAAGACAAAGCACATTGAAGTGCATTATCACTTTGTAAAAAAAAATCTAGTAAGAGAAATTAACCTTATTCATGTTAGTATTAAGGATTAGGTTGTTGACATTTTCATAAAGGCTTTAGGTACAAACAAGTTAAGGAAGTTTAGAAAAATGTTTGGTGTACTAGAAATGGACTTGAGCTTAAAAGGGAGTGTTGAAAATTCAAGTTCAACTAGTTAGGTTTTCATTAGTTACTAGAGTAGGAAAGTAATTAGGTTATTTTCATAAGGTTGAACTATTTTCTTTACTTAGATTAGTTTGGTTATTTTTAGTTTGGTCTTTTATTTAAATACCTTGGTGTTGATGGTTTGGGTTTCTTTTCATCATTGCACAAGTTTGTGTCTTTGATGTGACAAGAACCTTGAGGAGTTTTTTATGTTATATTCCATGTCGTGAGCATCATGTTTTAGTTTCCTTTCAATAAAATATTTATGTTTGCAATTGACTATATTTCCTATTTGTTAACATGCAACTTTTGAAAAATCCAACAATAATGAAATAATAGAATTGAAAGAAAAGGCAATTGAACCTTCACTTGACCTTAAAAACAAATCTATGAGTGGGCTTGGAGAAGGATATGCCATTCCAACAATACCTAAAGTTTTATAAGAAGAAGTTGATGGATTGCAAATTGTAAACAACAAAGGTAATTAAGCGAATTGCCATCATTTCAAAAGAACACAGAAGAGGAGTCAAGTTTGAAAACAAATTTTCACTATTAGATGTTCCCAAAAAGGTCAATAAGGATGCAGTTACAGAGTTTAAGAGTGGAAAGACCAATGTTCTAGTTGACTTGGTGAATGATGAAGATGTATATGAGAAACAAACCCTAGATTTTCCTATTACATAAGTATTAAGGTTTGACATGTTGTGATTGATCAAATGTATGTGGGAATTGAAGAAGACATTTTATGTACAAATTTTTATTTGTAGTGTTTGAAATAGTTTGGAACCCCAAATTGCATGTTGTTGTTTATGAGTATTAAAGTTTCATTTGTTGTGATTGATCACATGTTTTTGTGGGAAGCTCGAAAAAATTTTGTATGTGTAACTTTGGAAGGTAGAATAATGGGTATTGGAGAAGTTGTGGGTACATTTGTGGGATTATATTTGGAACTGCAAGAAGAAATGTGTTAATAAATTAACAGGGTTTTCCCATTTTCTTTTGTGGATGCTATTGAAGATTGGGACACAAACCTCTATACAATAATTTGCCTGAAGTTTGAGCAAATTTATTACCTACATGTTGTCAAGAATATGAAATAAGTGTTGGAGTAATGATAGGTAGTCATTACCATTCATGATGAAGGTGATGGTTTGATGACATAACATGAATGGCATTCACAAGGTTATGATTGTTGTTTTTTGAAAACTTACATAATGATTACTTTCAAAGTGCTTCTATGCAATTTCTTCTACAATCTCATAGATATTAGTGTGGCATGTGCCGTTGACCCAAATGTGAACCGATTACAAAATAGGGAAACTCAACATGTGAGCTTTATTTAACAATGTATGTATTGATTTTTTTAATAACCAAACATGAAAGGAAATCATGCTTGAGTTGAATGGTATGCCTTCAAATGGTACCACGTCCTCAACTGATTTTTTCTTCCAAAACCTAGTTTTTTGCAATTATTTGAATCTTCAAGGGCATAAATCACTTAAAAATCAATATCTCCCACATTCTTAATCCAAATCTTACCAAATAAATTCCATCAAATCCTTCTCATCAAGATCTTTCCAACAACACCAAAAGCACATTCTAATCCATCCGAAATTTTCAGCTATGATCTATTTTATTTTTAGTGAAGAAATCATTCAATATTCGAGAACATCTACACCACAAGTCCAAATGCCATGAAACCAAGCCGATGCACCCCTGCTCCTTGAGAACTTTCCAAAGAAACCAAGAACATAATTTGAAGCATCACGGTTCGGTGGATCTCATTAGTACAAACAAAAGAAAACAAATTACCTTCTTTCATAGATAGATGTAGATGATAGGTTTTCTAATTTTGCAATCATGTCTAATGAATTTTATGGGCTAGATGAATCTTTGAAGTTCCTATAATTATCGAACATTGCATTTGCAAACAAACATCACTTGAGATTTAACTTTTGACAATGTGTGTGGACTAATAGATCAAGACATGTGTCAAATGTCATGTGGAGACCACTTCCAATGGCCATTGATCTATGGAAACCACATTGTTCACATCTCTAATGTTTTCAAGGTTCACATAACTTTATATTTTCCAATATCTTTCTAGGTGAAGGAAAGATTCTTTCCTTGGGTTTTTCTCCTGCAACCATAAGAACTTTTATTGTTGTAGCATGTTTTTTTCAACCATTCATCTATATCTATAAGTTTTGAATGTGGATTGAAAATTTCCCGCACTACTTCAAAGTGTATTTGTTTTGTTTTGTGATCTACATTTGGATGATGTGTAAATAACAAAGTCCCATGAAATTGTGCTAATTTTCTATATGAACAATTAATGTATGGACTTTACATTATGCTCCTAAACACTTACAAGGATATTAATGTTTTGCATGCAGAGTTCAATTGGAGTGAATGTACAATCCAATGATGATGAGTTTGAATAAACAAATGAGAAAGGAGATGATGAGTATGATGGAGCAACTTTGGGCTACATTGGGAAGGAAAATGTTAAAGAAACCTTACCAAACATCATTGTTTGAAATAAAACAATAATGACACTAAGGAAGTACTGACTATTAACCTAGCCAATAATGAGGACAAATAAGTGTAGTTTCATGCAAATGTAATTTTTCCTAAAAAAATATGTTCAATATTTTAAGAAGAAAGTGCCTTGGCTACATTAGTCAAATCAACCAATAATAGATTTGGTAAATTTTTCATTGCAACATTCTCTAGGTCAAGATATGTTGGAATTGTTTCAAGTATGATTCCATGGTTTCCCTTGGGTCTTAAGGCTTGCATTTGGTTTTAGTGGCTACAATGGACTTCATGTTTTTTGGATTGTCAATAAATTATAAGACAAACCTAGATGACTTTCCTCGAGTTTTGAATTACATGTAGGAATGCTAACCCCCCATCATGAGGTGTTGCAAGGTCTTCTTTTCCACAATGACCATTGAGACGTACTTGGTCTACCACTGCATTGGAACCAGCTAGCAAGAATCCTGTAGTAATGTGGTTATTACTTCACAACTTGCTGCTCTAGCACAAGATGGGGTTCATTTTCAATATTATTTGTCAATAAATCAATTTGTAGGAAATCAAAAGGAGATGAAACATATCCTTTGCATTGCATGTAACTTGTTTTACAAAGTCAAATAGAAGTTGAAAACCCAAAAGGAGGTTGAAACATCATCTTTCTAGAATGAACATCAACATATAAAAGCACTTGCAAAAGCTTTGGTCTAATAAATATGGCACTTTATAAACTTTTAATATGTGGTGCAAGTTCTTTCATTTTAGCTTAAGTAATAGATTGTCCATAAGCATGTTTCGTATTCATAACAAGGTAATCTTTTTGGAGGTTAACAAGATGAATGGAAAGTTGGTAATATAAAAGAACCAAATGCAAAGGTGAAATCAATATTTTTGGAGTTTCCTATTGTGACCTCTTATCGTATGTAATTCTTTTTCTTGGATATATTATAGTATGTATCTATCTAGTTGAATTTTGTTTGTGTAGTGGGTAGTTGGAAATATCCTTTACACAATATGATCATGATTATGATGAGATTTTGGAGGAGGGTACATCTTATTTACACGACAATATATTTTTGCACACATGTGTCATTGTTATACACCTAACACTCGTAGGAATTTTATTGATATTGTTTTAACTTTTCTCATTTTCTTGAACAACAAGAGTTGAAACTTGGGATAAAGTTACCATTTTGGGTGATGGCAATCACTAATAGAATTTATGTCCTTTGCAACCAAGGAAATAATGACTAGTTGTCATGAATGAGTATACGAATGGCCAAAGTCATATATTACAACTTCATTATCTATGTGGAATAAGTATGAATAATAGATTAGTCATTTATTTCATTAATGGATGAGAATTTATATAAATAAACATACTTCATCCATTTTCTGTCAACCATATGTCACATGTTATGGTTTTGGATGTATGCTAAAGAATAAGACATTGATGTGGATTATTTAGTTGTCATTTTTTCAAGTAATGAAATACAAATATTTAGTTTATGATAAAAATTTGACTACTTCAAATGATGTGGAAAATATTGTCATGATGTTGTGGTATTTTTTGTATTTAATTAATCAAATAATATTATGCGTCATTGGAAAATGGGTTTCACTGTATGTTCTAAACTTTAGAGACTTACATAATGACTTATATATAATTAAGTAATTATTATTACATGGAAAATTTGGCACCTTGTATAATTATAAAATCATTAACCTTAATTGATGTGGTACTTTAGGCGGTCATACAATTATTTTACAATGACTAAAAAATGAATATTAACAAATTAATATGAGTATAAACAGACATAATAAATTACAACATGTAAGGAACTTATTTTGATTAATATTCTACAAATAGGCAATATAAAACTTTTTTTACATTTTTTCTTAAATATACTTGAAATATAATCCATCTAAACAAATTTCGCACGATTATTATTACCAAATTGTGGCCCATGAAGTTTGTGATGGCGATTTATTGTGGTTTGGGCTCTTTATTTCCCATGGAGATGAAACCCAATTCTTCAAGAAAAATTGCATCTGCATGAAACTACATTTTTTGTAATCAATATTGGCTAGGTTGGCAATTAGTACTTCTTCAATGTCATCATCACTTGATTTTTGAGCAGTGATCTTTGATATGGTGATTGTAGCATGTCAAAGAACAAATCATGTAGGATGATGAAGAGGTGAGAATTTGATAATTGTCTTCCATTTATCTAAACCCTATAAATGGAAGATGCACCTTTTAAACCCATTATGCACTTTTATCATGAACGATTTTTTTTGAAAACTTCTTGTTCATTATTAGATTATGTGATAGGAAAGCTAGAGGGTGTCATGTGTTTTATGAAATAATTTTTTTCTTGAAAAACTACCATTACTTTCTAGTCCAAATTTGTTTGTGCAAAAAAACCGGAAAGAAAAAGATGCATGGTTCAATGTCTTTTGCTAAACAAAAAGGTTCCAAATGGAGATCAATAGAAATAAATAATGCAAAGATTATAGACAAGAATTAAGTTGTGAAAATGTGATTTATCATGAATGACAACTTCCATGTCAAATTGAAAGTAAATTTGGGCAAAATGAATCATGAAATCTGAACATTAGCATCAAGCATGAATCATGTATTTTCACTAGATTCATATCCTCAAGTCAAGTATTGTAAGATTACATTAAGTCCAATTGTGTGCTCCTTGACTCCATTCCAAGCTAGTAATTGGGCCCTACTTATCCCATTCCTTGAAAAATCGAATAGTTGTTTTTATGTGTTAATGTTTTTACCTTCCCTGGCAAGAGATTGTATTCATCTATTGATTTCAAAAGATTTCATCTTTCAATTGTTTCATTTAAGGTGAAAAGTAATTGTTTTCCGTATTCAGAGTCTTTCTTTTCAATTGTAGGGTTTTTTTTTCTTAGCTTCATTTTTGAAGAATGAAAAAAATATTATAATTTCTTTACATAAACAAAGGGTTTGAATTAGTGATGGATGGATATCATTGTTTTAAAATATCAATTTAGATAGTTGAAAAGTTACAAGGGAATTTTGTAGCAGTAATTACAACAACTGCTTTTGTATCAAATGTTGCAATAGCAACTACAGCCAAAGTTGCACAAAAAAACTCACACAAACTCTTCAAAAAATAACTCCACTCATTTTCTTTTCTTTGATCATTTTGTGATGCAATTCATTAAACCAACCTTTAATGATGTTGTAAATCTTCTTTCCATGATTTGTTGAATTCACTCAGAGTAAATTTAAGGGTTGCTATGATGAATTTCATATGGATTTATATTCTTATAATATATATATTTACATAAGTTTACTCTATTTAATATATATATATATATATATAATTATGCTTTTATATTTTTATTTTGATAATTTCAGATTAAATTGATGGCCGAAACATTTATCAAATTCCTACCCAACGAGAAATTATAAATTATCCGTCATGCAACTTTGATAAATGGAAGATATTATATTTGGGAAAAAAAAAGCAGACTCAATGAAATATTCATTATGAGAATGTTCAACAAATTATGGAAATAAATTATAAATAACACAATTGAATGGTTGACATTTTGCCTTGCAAATAAAAAATGCCAAAAGTGTGAATGAAACAAAATGACATATAATGAAATTTGCTCAATTTTGTCATTTGAAAAAAAATCTAAGTAATAAATCTATTGAGCATTCAAAATTCAAAATGAAACCTAACATATTATTAAAAAAACAAAATTGATTACAATAAAATTATTATCTTCACAAAATCATTTAATCATTGTCACTAGTTGTGCGAAGTAAACCCAGAGCCCAAGTTTATTTAATGAGAAACTGACCCTAGGTTAAGATAATTTATTTAATGAGAAACTTGACTCTGGGGTAAGGTTAAGTTTTTCAGACCGAAAGTACGTAGAAGTATACCAAAAGATTTTGAAAAATAAAAGAAAAGAGCAGAAAAAAAAGGTCAAGGTGCTGTGACGGAAGTCAAGGTGCCGTGATGGAACAACAACATCTGGACTGAAATTCCAAGTGCGATCTTGCTAGGCACCTGGTTCAGGACCTCCAACCAACCTTGGGATCTCAAACTCGGCCAGATCAGGGACGAAGCTCGGGTCGCGGAAGAAGGGGAAGAAGACGAGGAAACCATTGCGGCAGAACTACGGATTGAATTCGGTCTCCGAATACTTGGAAATCGCTGTTTGCAAGTGCGAAAATTTGCTTCAGGAATGCAGCAGGAATTGGACGCGCAGCTGGATCATCAAAAGCGTAAGCACCCAATAAGCCTAATCGGAACTTACTGCATAAGTCTGTTCTTAGGGTTTCTTGCTGCTTGCTGCTACTACAATTGTGGAGAAACTTCAATTCATTTCGCTGAGCTTGTTCTTCTGCTTCTGAAAGAAAATGTGAAAGGAAATACACATTTTGAATTTCCTCTCATGAGAGTTTTCTCTGAGAAATCTCTTTCACGTGGTCAAATTTTTCAATCCGTCCAAGAATGTTGGACGAAGGACATGATGAAGAAGTACAGAAAAAATTTCTGGAACTTCATAGCTATGGTTTTGGTTTGAATTTCCTTTTTGCAGATGAAAGGCGTGGGTGGTGATTCACAGAAAGTGGAGG
>Ga0209208_10001061_pt1 | contig 38183 bp, 28 predicted proteins | sample S1TSphfallax_3_FD_187694 | JGI IMG/M metagenome (GOLD analysis project Ga0209208, IMG submission 187694) | Host-associated microbial communities from peat moss isolated from Minnesota, USA - S1T2_Fd - Sphagnum fallax MG (SPAdes) (version 2) | ecosystem: Host-associated > Plants > Peat moss >... | reverse complement strand
CTTCAGAGAAGAGATGTCACGCGTAGAGAGTACGTCTCTCTCTCTCAGAGACAAAGCCGCTCCGAAACCTTGTGAAACCTAAGAGCAACAGTTCTCCTTAGAGCTATACTGTCATGCCTGAAACCGATGCTGGACAGAGCTCATTGGGCTCCAGAACAGCCTTCCTCCCCGTCACCGTCCTCAAAATCTAGCTCAAGTCCTGAGCTGCTCAGAGGCCATGGCCATGGACGTAGTTCCTATCAGGTTCAAAGCTCCTCCTAGACCTTTCTCAGAGAACACAATACTTACACGAAATCTGTCTAGGATACAGGACTCAAGGGCACTAAACTATCCTTTGGTAGTAAATGGGTACCTGGGTTTGCACCCTTTTATTGGCTCTGTCCTACAGAGACATTGTGAGAATACCTATTTGAATGCGTATAGGGGCTGGAGAATCAAAGGTAGGCTGATTGGATAAGTTTAGGTGTTAGTTTTTTTTTAAAAGTTGGGTGAGGAGAGCATAAGGGTTTAAATTTTTTTTTTTTTTTTTTAATTTTAAAAATATGCACCCCTTCACACTCCTGAGACAAAAATTTGTGTGCTTGTCCACAAGTAAGGTACAAATCTGCACACTAAAGAGCAAAACAAATGAGGAATCACACAGCAAAAAAATTTAATTTACACAAAAGAACAACAACTATAAAACAAATTTCACTAACTATCCTTCGCAGCCACCAGGCAATAGTTGAGGGTCAAACATTGTGTTTTTCTTGCTTCAAAATCGTATGATAAATCAAGCGTACAATGTCTTATTAATTGCCTGGAAACAACCAGACGTTATTCAACACACAACCTGCTATATCCCAAAGTAATGCTTGTTAAATTTATCATGGAATATTATTTATCATATTTAGAACAGTTAAGTCAAACAAGGAAGAACAGAATATACCGTGATGTCCTAAAATATATATAATAGTGCAACTAGAGGAAAATCTACTCTGCTACATAGATTTCCTAAATTAACTTCACACCTCCAAATACAATTCACCTAAAATTTTATAAAACCTTTACATCATTAGGGTAATGTACATTCATTAAAATGAATTAGAAGTCACACAATTTATTTAGCCGATGTCTTTTTTACTCGCCCTACAAAATTATACAAACTAAGAGGATCTAGTGGAAGCTCGACACCTCGCAATTCCTCACTAGCTTTCTAGTTTTCATTTGCATCAATAGGAGCCCCAATCGACTTAGATGATGAGGCTACTGATGAATTAACCATCAACATGCTTATAGATGCAAGCACATCATCTTCCTTTGGCAAATCCTCTTGATCATGGCTGCTTGGTTTTTCACTCACCTCCCTTACTGGCAAACTAACATCTTGTGCTAGCGGATTGGCCTTTCGTGCTAACAAATTGGCCTCCCATGTTGGCAAAATGTGACTATCATTGTTTTTTGGATTTTGCCATTGAAGTCAACCTTTCTTCTTCACCAACTGGCTATTACTACTCAAGGCTTTTCTCTTTTTTTACCACTTGTAACATAGCTAGGCCTTTTATTGTCCACCTTTGGTGGATTCTAATGGTCAAGTTTCAACAACCAATTTACTAGTTCTTCTTTGATAAGTATGATTATGACATTTTTTTTCATCTTCAACATTAGTTTGCGCGCTTTCAATGATCATCAAAACCAATGCAAATGACCAAATTCTAGCATTCCAAGTCATGACACTTGTCAACATGCCAAGACATGCTAAAACAATCATTTTGCACCAATTTCCTTCTAGAACTTCAAAAATGATTTCAAGAATCTTACATTTATTTTCCTAAGAACCATGATGCACCATTAGAAAAAAATTATAACTTAAAGTAGTTCATTCAGAAAACATAAAAACACAAACTCAATAGCTATCAATTGGACTTACTAGGCAAACATAAGTCACAACTCCTCCACCAAATACACTCATGCCAGTCAAAATAATCAACTTCAAAATTTGCAATAATGTTTCAAAGGAAACCTCACATGCCTTTATAATTGTCGATCTCTTAGAAACATAGAAACTAGGCTTTCAATTAATGCCATGAATTTCTTGGTTGTGAAAATATCGACGCCCACATTTGTTCCAATTTTACAAAGGAAGAAATATGCATACATAATCATAAGAAAATTTAGTACAATCACGGTTGAAATGGGACCTCTCCTTCTCATGCCATGTACTACCCAAATTCAAATCGAATCTTGGTGACAAACATCGATTTGCTCACAATAATGAGTAGGCTCTTGAATGACTCACTATTGCAAATGTAAACAATGATTGTGAAGCTAGCCTTTGCATTGAGGAGTCCTATATAAAAAGATTTTTAATCTAGGCGCTTTTCAAAAGTATGAATTGAAAAATGCCTAGTAGCCTCCAAGCGTTCTCAAAAATAAAACCTTGGAAACAGATCATGACCATTAGGCGTTCTCAGAAATACGAGTTGAAAAATGTTTAGTGGCTACCAAACATTCTAAAAAATAAGACCTAAAAAACATTTGGTGATCGCCAAACCTTTTTCAAAAGTATGAACTGAAAAATGCTTCATAGCCGCCATGAAATATGTTAAAAGTATAAGCTTAAACACGCATGGTGCCCACCAGGCATTTTCAAAAATAAAACTTTAGAAATGCCTTATGGCCACTAGGTATTTTTCAAAAGTGTTAATTGGAAAATGCCTAGTAATCACTAAGCATTCTTAGAAATAAGACCTGAGAAACGCCTAGCGATCGCCAAACATTTTCAAAATTAAGACTTAAGAAATGCATGGTGACTACCAAGCATTTCTCAAAAATGTAAACTAAGCGTTTTCATATTTTACATCGAAAAAATGTTTAGCAACATGTGTTTTTCAAAAATATTAGTTTAAAAGGAACATCTAATGATTGCCAAAGATTTCCCAGAAATATGAACTAAAAAACACATGGCTATCATCGAGCATTTCTTAACAATATGAAATCAAAAATGTTTGGTGGCCACTAGGCATTTCTCAATGATATGGGAAGGGAAATGCCTAGCATCCACTATCCGTTCTTCAACGATATGAAAAGGGAAACACCTAACAACTGATAGGCATTTATAAATGATATGAAATGAGAAACATTTGGTGGCTACCAATCGTTTCTCCATGATATGAGATGAAAAATGCCTAGAGGCCATTAGGCGATTCTCAAATATATGAAGTGAGAAACACTTGGCAAATTCAAAGTGTTTTGAAAAATAACACCTAAGAAATGCCTGGTGGTCGCAAGGCATCATTCAAAATAAGGTAGGAAAATCTCCTGGTGGTAGTCAAACATCCTCAAAAATAAAACAAGAGGATCTTTTAGTGGCCATCGAGCCTTCTCTGGAAAATGACCGAAAAGATGTCTTATGGTTGTTAAGCATTCTTTGGAAAAAACTAGATAAATGTTTGGCAACTGCCAAGCATTTTTTGCAATATTAATTCAGACATTTCTGGCAATCACTAGGTAATATTTACAATATTAATTAAGAAACACTTGGCAATCACCAATAATTCTTTGTAATATGTGCTAGGAAATCGTGGCGGTTACTAAACATTATTCAATAATATGACTAAGGAGCACATAGTAGCCACTAAATGATCTAGTTGACATATTTAGAAAGATTAAACTACTTACGACCGTTCTATGACCATTTTTCTGGTTTTTAAGATGTTCTTTTCTCTTTTCTTAACGAAACTTGGCGGACTTACTTCACAAGAATGGCATTAATTTAGATGTTATGGATGGAGTTTGAATTACATATTGAGTGTTTGTGATAGAGAATTGTGCCCAATAAAAAACAAACACAAACAAATTAAATGATGAGATTGTACATAAACAACACCAATTACAAAGAGAAAGATTAATTGAAAGATTAATTATACAAAGGAATTGCCAATCATAGACACAATCTAACTTGATAATGATTGATACATGGAAGGGTAATCTCACACACAAATGAACTTAGGAAATCATAAATAGATTATGAAACAAATACCAACAAAGACATAGAAGGGGAAATGTAATAGATAAACATTCTCAATCACAAATAGACATAGATGGATTGAACAATGAGAATGTACACAAACAAGGCCAATCACAAAGAGAGAAATAGATTTAAAGATTAGTTGTATAAAAGAATTGTTAATGATAAACATAATTTATTAGCTTGATCATGATTGATACATGTAGGGGCAATCTTACACATAGATGGATTATGGAAATCATACACAAACTATGAAACCAAGATTGATAGACACAAAAGGAGATCTTGATGTAGTATAGACAAACATTGACACATGCACACACACGAGGATAGTCATATATTGATCCACATAAAATCATTGGCAGAAGTACATTAAAAAATAACTAGCCTTAAAATCAAAGCCTATGACAATGCTTGAAAGATATACACACACAAAACCATACACGAATTGAGGATGCAGAAATTGATACATACAACACATTGATCACATACTATGCATTCATAGGAGATTGTCAAGATTTGGTGAAAGCAAAGAGTTGGAATGAAACATTTGACCATTCAATTTACCAAGTTTTGGTCAATTTCAATTGAAAATTTCATATTATTAAACATGAAATTTGACATGAAAATGTACTAGTTTAGTAATATGTTTGTTTTGCCTAAAACTTTAGGGTTAGTATTTGGAAAATCAAATCATTTAAACATATATATTTGGAACATTATTAAAGGCAAGACTTTTGATATTAATAATTTAACCAAAAAATTTATGGATTTGCTAGTGATAATGATGATTGATCAATCTATGTGAGCAAACAACCAAATTTATCGCCACTTAGGCACTAAGTCTTATGGTCTTCAGCCATAATCCATTATAAAATTATGTTCATACATACAATGTGTTAATAACATAAACTCAAAATCAATGTCTAATTACATCATGTTAATCAACATGAATTCATCCCTTCAATAAATTTTATACAATTGATTTGAATGGTAATACGAAGATCTAAGAAATTTAGTAGCTTGTTATCTTTATTAGACAATTGTAGTTTATTTTTAATGTAATTAAAACATAGGATAATATTATTGATCTCACCAACATTTAGTCCAAGATCCAATATATTAGACTTGAATATTAATATAATAATTTAAATAATTTTTTTATTGGGAAAAAATAATAAGTCTACTCATCATGATCATCTAATGAAGTATCTATTTTGTACATACCATCTGTCGCAACCTTAGCCTTGGGCTTGCGACCAAGGCAAAAGGGTCTTAAGGGTGCAGGCCAAGAAGAGTGTGAGAAGGAAGACTCACACTCCCAAATGAGCTTTCCTTTTGGGGAGTTGGAGTCCTGGTGGACTCTTGAACCTTTAGAGAGCAATTGCAGAGGTCAAAACACCTCTCATTGAAGATTTTTTTATATCATTGGAAAACTATTGAAGTGTAGATGTCTAAAATGGGCTTGCATGACCTGTTTGGACATCTGTAACACAAGTTATGGCAAAAAGAAAGGCCAGGAGTCAAATTGGCAATTTAACTCCCGACCACAAAAAGTCGGGAATCAACCCAATTTCTATGCGTGCAAATGGAGTGCGATACACTGTTCAAAAGCTCTCGATGAGAACTACAACTTTGTTTTAGACCTCATCCCGATCGGAAGTCTGAGCAAGAAGTTATGGCCCCACAAAGTTGCAAAAGTCCAACCTTAATAGTTTCGAGACTCCCCTTTGGGAGTCCCGGGACAAAAAAGCCATTTGGATGGGGGCTTCGCGGAGAGGCGCAGAGAATACTATATGGGGGAAGGTGGTGGCTTCCTCCGAATCCATGTCGTGGTGAGTCTTGTGAGTCCAAAGTCACATGTGGCTTGTCCTAGCACCAAAGGTGTTGCAACATAGTACTAACCAACTTGTGGTTGGTTGGATGCATAATTGAATGAATGAATAAATTGCTTGTCACTCTTTCTATTCCCATCCTAGAGCTCTAGCACACCCCTCTACCCCTTTAAAATGTTGAGAGCCAGGGAGCGCGCCCCAAGCCCCTCACCTTTCCATTGTTTTTCACCTTAAACTCATTTTTGAATCTAACAAAGGGCTTGGGAATGCATCACCAAGTCTATAAGTAGGAATAGTATTTAGATAATGTCTTCCCAATAGGTGTGAAATATTAAGGTCGGTAATAGTTAGTCTTCAAATCAATAGATTTTATATCAAACAAATTGTATTCAAACATGAAGGATCCATGTTCCTAGAACTATGCATAATTTTAATTTGGTGTTTCCGTTTTTGTTGCAATGGGGACTCTTAATGTTCATCAATTATGATCACATGCATCAAATGCCATTGCCCACAATAGAAAACCATGGACAAAAATAGGCACTTGTCCCATTTTCATTGGATTCTCCATCTCCAACTAACACCATTCCCAATCCATTAACTATGGAGGAAGAGGTTTTGTGTGACAAGCAAAATGACCCTACAAGTTTTGATGTGGGTGAATACCTTGTTGCATTTTATGTAGAAGCGAGCACCCAAGATGTGGGCTGGCTACCCAACATGTGTAGGAGGAGTATGTGTTAACAACAATAATTCCAAACACTGGAATAGAAATTGAAAGCATCAAAATAATTGAAACCTTGACACCACAAATGGTGATTGAAACCTCTACCATCCATTCATCAATTCCAATTGTGCATATTAATGTTTTGCAAACTGATGTTTTGTAGCAAACAAAACATGATGGCAACTTTGAAGATGCAACAAAGGGTGATACCATCCCTTTTATTGAAAAGAACCCTAGTCCAATTCAAGAGAACCTCCCAAACACAGTGAAAGGTTTCAAGTTTGGACGACCTAAAATGCTTTTTGGAAAGAAAAAAAGTTTTAATGTACTAGCATTTTAGCCTCTTGGAGATGATCCTTCAAGTTCTCAAAATAGAAAGCGTCGCAAAATTAATGAAAAATCTAATAGGAGAATTCATACTCAGTCCAAACAAGGCATTTCTACCATTAATCTTTGTTCTAACACTCATCATTTTTGTTGAAAAATAAAGGTAAACTATTCTCATCACCCATCCACTTGGATTTATGTTTCTAATTTGCAATTCAACTTTTATAACCAAGTGGCATCTTGATCAATGAGTTTAAAACATGAGATGTGTGTGTTTTTGAGGGCTTGGATGCAACATTTTGGGGGGCCATTGTGATTATGTGACAAAGTTTAAGATAAACTAGGACGCGTTTAAATTGTAACATCAATGGCTATAGAGCTAGTTTAATTTTGATTATCATTTTGCTAGCCTTTTGCAAAATAGAATTGTTGTAGGTTCCAACCACTCTATTAAAAGCCGCATGTGCCCCCTTAGACCCCTAATGGCATTCTTCTTTTCCAAAATTATTGACTATCACATTTGACTAGGCTATGTAGTCTTATACAATAGGTGAATGGATACTATTGAACTAACCCATATATACATCTGAAGAAATTATTTTTGGTATAAATTGAAAATGCATCATGGAAAAACAAACATTGCATGGTGTAATACAAACCATAGGCTACATAGATTCAATCCAAGTTATTTTGGCTCAAGGACAATGTATTTAAAAATAGTTTGATGTGTTAATCCATAGGTGAGATTCAATTCTTGAAACTTGTTTTAGTCATTAAACATACCCCAAATACATGTCTACAAAAAATTTATAAATATGTAGACCTATAGGGTGTAGTCATACTAACATGTACCAAAAACAATCATAACCACTACTTAAATTTTTGAATTTCGGATTGTAAAATAAATAAATATAATGTTTAAAAAAATTTATTTTGAATACATTATTTAGATAATCATAAAAATTTGGAGTCAATCTAATGAGTGAAAAATACGTATAAAGGAATTAAACCTCTTGTAACCACTCTTTAAATGTTGCATAAAAGTAATTTAAAATAGTTTTGACACTATAAGCACGATTTGAAAATAGTTTTTAATGACATATTTTTGGATTTTTTTTTAATATACACCTTAACATAATTTTTTTTAAATTAATATTTTAATTTTCTTAAAAGTTGTATTAAAAAGATTCCAAAAAGATTTTAAAATTAAGAAGTGGCAAGGTAATTGATAACAATCCCAATGACCACATCTTCATCTACACACAAACCATGGTGGCTCTAGAATTCTCAGTGCACAACTTTCCTTTTGATGTGGATTTAAAAACATTCATTGAAATTTTCTTCCTAAACCTAGTTTAGATTCTTTGTTGGCCATCATGAAATGGAGTATGTCTTGTTGAGAATATAATATTTGAGTCAACTTGCCACTTACAACTACTTGCTAAATGTTGTCTTATGTGCCACAAGTATGCCAAACATGCCTTATCTCTATACTATTAACTTTGTGGAGACTTTGAAAAAGTATGCAAAGTTCTAGCACATACAAGTCTAGATGGTAGGTATCATTATTATTGTTTCTACAACATGTTTAATTCAAGTTATTGAGACTCTGGATTGCACTCATGTTTTACATCAAAAAATGTAGGTTCTCAAGTTGCCTAAGCTCAATTAAATCTTATGTGACATGATACAAGACAATGTATTTTACCATTGTGAATCCATCATGAGTAATAAAAAGGGTGCACATGTTTTTCTATCAGTTGTAATATGTGTTTATAATGGCTAGGATTTTTGCATTGTGTGCATCAAGTCTTTTTGGTTAAAACAACAATTTTAGTTGCAAACAATAGGATTTCTACTAGTAATTGTTATTGAAGTGGCTATAGTTGTTGGGAAAGATTTAAGCATATTTTGTGCATCTAATTCTTTTGTTCACACCCCCTCTTCACTTTGTTAGAATGTATCAAATATAGAAAGTTTGAATTGGCTACTTGAAGATTTTGATATTTTTTTGTTATGTTCATGTCAACCAGACAATATACTACATGAGTGAAGTTGACCCTTTCACTAGTTGGTCACTTGATTGAGCATTTGAGCAATTTCTAACAAGGTGTAGACAAATGCATGGCATGTTATGAATTGCCTCACGTGACCTAGATGGGTTGTGGACTATGTGACATATTTCATTGATATGAAATGTCCATTTGGTCATTGCCTCACTTGGTCATGCAACTGAACATGACTAAGATGTTTTTCACAACATATGATATGATAGACAAGTTAGCTTTAACTTATTTATTTATTTCAAATTTGTGCTCTTGGTCATGAGTTCATGTTCAAATGCCCCTTAAGCTAGGTAAATGATCCATTGTTTTCAAATTTCAAATGTAAATTATGATTAATTCCTATAAACATGCATCAAGTACAAGTTGTGAGTCATTTATTTATATGTAGTACCTTAGTGCTGAGGAATGCAAATGTTCTTTAAGAAACAATGAACATTTTTTGTGAATGTTTTGTCCCAATGCTTATTCCAGAAAGACAATTAATTCAAACAACATACACAATGCATCAAGCATAGGTCCAAGTCCAAAATTGTTGATTTTTCACTTTATGGAAACTTGTTAACACTCCTAAATGAGTAGTAGGATCCTCTTCAAGTACAAAGGTTTTGACTCCCTTATCGCAAGAGCCCAAATAATTAGTTGATATAGATTTCAAAAGGATTACTATTTAACAAAATGCAACATTGCAAATTTTTGTAACCTATTAAATTGGAAACAAAGGTTACACTCTATATATAAGAGAAAAATATGAAATTACATAGCGAAAAAAAACAATGGTGGGGGCTTGGCAAAGGTCAAAAAAGTAGAACTTTAGTCAAAATTTAGGCCAAAAGTTAGGTCCGAAATCCAATCCTAAAATCAAATGAGTTCAAAATCCAACACAAAATGTTGTATAAGATTCAAGCCAAGGATCTTGTCCAAAATAATAGTTCATAATAAACATTTGATTCAACATTCCAACATACATGAAGATAAATTAATCCACTAGAATGGGTCATGGTTCTAGAAGGTGGGTCCTAAAAAATACATAATCTGCCATTTGAAAGGGTAACAAGAATGATGTATAAGTATTTGCAACAATTTGTGTGCCAATTTCTTTCATGAAAATTATTACATAATTTGTTTAAAACTCAAAGACACCAAATCACATGCATGAAGGTTAATGATTATGTGGAAAGGACAAGATAGCAAAAGTACTTGCAACATTTTATTTGGGTGAATGCAAGGTATGGTGGTTCACTTTTGGTGTCACAATGGTGTTTTTTGTTGTGTACCCCTTGTTCAAAGGCAGGTGGTGAATAGTATACTTTAAAATCTATTAATCGATAATTGAATGCAAACTAACAACTTTATTATGAAGATATTTGTGTGGTTGTTTATTGATAAAAAGTTCATATGCTAGTAGTATTGAACTTTTGAAGTTCAAAATAACTAGTAAGTTGACTAGAATGAGAGAAAATTGAACTTGGTTCATCTGAAATTGTATTCAAAATTATCTATAGTGACTTAGCATATGAGTTAGAATGAAATAATACATTTTTATGTGAAAAATTTCCTTAAGAATCATAACCAAATTCCACCTATGAACTTTTGAATGCCCTAAACTAACTCATATTTTCATAAGTCCATAGCATTGTTGCTTTTCATTCATTTTCAAATTTATTTTTTCAAAGGTGCATATATTTGGAATCTCTACTTGAGCTCCTATTAATATAGACTTTATTGCTTTTAATACATGGACTTTATTATCATTTAACCAACGGTACCATAGAAAATAAAAAATTTAACATTAGAACATGGATTTTTGTGGAATACAATTATTTTAAAAAGTGAGCCACCATAGAATGCATTTACCAATTTGCCCATTCGTATGTGAAAATTACTACAATTAAAAAAACTCAAAGATGGCAACTCGTGCATTTCCAAGGTTCTATACAAAAGGTAGTATAATTTAAATAATTTACAAAAATTTGCAACATTTTAGTCCAACCCATTCCTATGTGAAAATTTATGTACTTGTAAAATTCATTTAAATAGTGCAAGTATTTTTGCATGTTCAAGCTTTAGTTCTATACAAAAGGCTAGAAGGACATTATATACATATAGGTGCACAAATTGATTTACTAATTCTTTTGTGACATTGATTTAGTTGTATAAAACTTAAAGATGGCGACTCACATGCATATTCAAAATTCTACATGCACAAAAGGCTAGAAGGATAATGTATACATATTTGCGACATTTTATTTGTCAATTTTCTTTTGAAACATTAATGTAGTTGTGAAATGAATAGAGATGGCAATTCAAGCATATTCAAGGTTCTACACAAAGGGCAAGAAAAACAATTTGTATAAGTAGACATGCATTGTTTACTTTGCCAATATCTATGTGAAAATAACTGCAAATTTTTTAATTGAAATATAATGACACAAGTCTGCATATTCAATTTTTTTCCATTTAGTTGCTAACCTTGCACTTCTATTAAACATCTTGGGCATTAAGCTTAGCAAAACATTGAAAGGATTTGTCTTTGCTAACTTTAACCTAATTCATTCCATTATATTATTAAAGTAATTTAGGAATGACAATAATAGATGTTAATTAACTCATAACTATATAAAATTCAAAATCCTCCTATATGTATTAGACTAAACTAAGCAACATGTTGGGTTATAAGCATACTAACAATTTGAGATTACTTGTTTTTGCTACCCTTAACCTTCATTCTACCTATACCAAATAAAAGGCTAACTTAGGAATGACAATAAGAGGATAAATGTCTTGATGTATAATGTGAAACTTTAACTATAACTCAAAACTCATTTATAGTTATTAAACCCTAAGACTCCATCTTTGTAGTTCAATGACATTACTATAATCAGGTAGCCATAGTTTTATGGCCAACCTTCTCTGCAACTAATGATTTGTTTTGATATGAGATGCCGATCATATGAAAATAGGGGCATTAAACATAATTCAAACTTGCCTATACAAACATTTTTCCATGGTTAGATCCAAGGTAGATTGTACAACTTCCAAATTATCTTGACAATTTTCCAATGGAACATTCATGGAGGTCAATAAGGTCATTTACATACTTCATCAACATCAATTGTAAAGAGAAATGGGATGAACATCTGACTTTTGTAATGTGGCGCAACCATAAAAAATACCCGCACAATTGTTGAATATATGCAAGATGCTCAAGTGAATTCATTGTTGTTGTGCAATCTTTTATAGTGTATATAATATAAAACCTAGTTATATATTAACACCAACACAATCAACTTTAACAAATAACTTCCATAAAACAAGTATAATGAAACTACTTGATAACAATAACAAACATCCAAATGTTGCTAACATGGTAAGGAAACAATGAATACAAGGAATTTTTTCCATACTGAATGTTAATATCAATAGTACAAAATAGCCAAAATTGTGAGAATGTGTTAAGCTATCATTCTTCATAAGACTACCTTTCTTCTACAACAACAATCAAAGCATCCCTAACTTCAATAATCATTGAAAACCTCAATTCACCCTTTTGTGTGGTAAAAAGGAGCATTGGGAACTTGGATGCCACAACAAGGTGGGAATATGCAAATGTTGGCCCAACATTTGGCAATAACTTATATATGAAATACTTCCACCAACTTGTTGGCCCTACACTCTATAAACCCAAGTACCTCCAAGGATCATATCCCCTTCGTACCAAGTATTTCCCATTCATCATCAAATGTTTATTTGCACATGTGAAGTGGCTTGTTGCAAAGAACGACCTAGAAAGGATCACCCTTTTCCAATTCATCAGAAATGACTACAAAATTATCACCCATTTCAACCTTTTTAGCTTTAGATTCAAGTCAACATCATCTCCAACCTCTATATTAGAATCTGAAGCCTTTGTTTCATTCATCATAGTATGCACCTAGACACATATTTAGAATGTTAAAACAATCATCAGAATGTGGTAAGAAATCACATTAGCCATGACTAAATTGAGTTCTGAATTGGAGCATGCCCTACTAATGACCCACATGCAAGACATGTAAAAAATCTAATATCAAATGTAAGGTCAAGCTATTTACATGTGAAACATTAAAAGGTTCTAATTTTAACAATTTACAAGGCTTCGCATGAGTTTGGGTCTTGCAAAATTTTGAATTGCCATCCATACATTTAGAATAGAAACATGCGAAGTCCTTCACATTGAGTAAAGTGCAATCTTAATGTGAAAGAAAAGCTACCAAGTGCATAGAATGACAACCTTCTATAATTTTGTAATCCCAAGATGTTCTCCTGTCAACATCATCTATTTTCATCAGGTGAAAATAGCATATGAGATCCCTCCTTACATTTGGGTATGCAACATGTTCATTTTGTATTTGTTCACAAAAAGCCACATCATATGTTGCATTTTGGAGTCTTTCACCATCCATTATCATTTGCTCTTTTTTTATTTCTTGTTTCAACATAACATTAGCTCCATCATGGACTCCTTTTCCATGACCATTTCCAAAATATGACCAAACCATACGACAACCATGTGGTAAGTGTATAGGGTCTTTAACTTGTGATTGGTACCTACAACTAGATAAACAAAAAAAATGAAGGCATTGCCATAACCAAATTTGTGTTCAATATAAAAAACCAATATAATGAAGGTTTTGGTTTGAGGTCAAACACATATTTTACAACATGGTACCAAGTGCGCCTTGATTTGAATTGGACAACACAACCATATGACCAAACCAAATATTTGTTGTAATAGAGGCCACGATTGGTCAATTTGGACCAATGTAGCTTAAAACAATGTTGAACAAACAATGTATCGTGTATAGTGTCATTAAAAAGATAGTAATGGTACTCAACAATTAGCTTATTTGCATATGAATTGGGATCCTTTAGTAGGCAAGATTCCATTGATAAGAAATATGGACCGATATGGTAAGCTGAAAACTATGTCGATGCATTTTTTGTTCCTCATTAAAATTCATGAAGGTGTAATTTTCTACAAAATCAATGACTAACATAATAGTCTTAGGTAGGAAAATGTCAAGGCAAATTTTGTACACCTCTTTTTGGATCCGCACCACAAAATTGTGTACAATAAATTTTTGCAATGTTGGTTTAATGCATGAAAGGAATACTTGCATAGTAGTTTCCTTGTAATGTAGCTTCAAAACCTTGTTATCCAGACTTGCCCGTGTTTTCCCGTGCACAATTTTCACATAACACTTCCATTTCATCAATTTGTCACTTGCAATGTCCTCTTCAATAAGGCATGTGACTAACATGTCAATTCCACAATTAAGACACTCTCCTTGTAAGTATTTTGAAATCATGGAAGGTGGAGTCTCCAGTTGTTGGATACATAATGGAAGTCCACATGTTAGTTAGGCCTTGAAATGTCATGTAGCTAGCTTTGCATTCATTTGAAGTATTGGTAGAGTTGCAACAAACATCACAATTGTACTTACAATTTGTCCCATGTACCCCTTTTGACCCATGTCGCATGTTGTTGAAGCCTTCTTGAAGCTCAACCATTTTGACATGGTATTTACACGCACAAGTATTCATTTCTATAAGTCTACGAACATAATAGGGTTTTAGATTTTCAAAAGCTCTCAACCCTACTCTACTACCATGTGCTTTCACAAAGCAACTATAAAAGTCTAGCTACAAAATCCAATTAAGAAACCAATAGTGAGTAACTTAAATAAAGGACTAGCTGCAAACAAGTAACCAAACTTGGCACCAAGTATGAGTAATGCAACAAATCCAAGTAGCGAACAACTTCGTTAGTGTGAGTAATAAACTTGTTTGACAAGTACAAAATAATAGTTCATCAAATATTTAAGGTTATAAAACAAATAACCAATGCCATTTTACAAGTATTTAGGTTGCTTGAAAGTGATGAAAGGTGAGTAACAAATAACAGTAAATCACCAAAATCTATTATTTCATCTAGGTTTTTATTATGTAAATACAAATGTCATGCATTATTTAAACACATAAGTTGTGTGCATGATTTTCATTTGTAAACAACATGAATAGACATACAACATCTGTGTCTAAATAATACAAATAGGCATATCACATTTGTGTCTAAACAATGCACATGACATCAATCTTCAAACAATACAAGTAAATGAATGACATTTGTGTCTATTCCATCCAAACTTATGAAAAGAAAATTTCTCACGAAGTTATTATTGCCAAATCATGACCCATTAATTTTATGATGTGGGTTGGGACCATTTATACTTTAAGCACATTGAAAAGTATGGAGCAAAAACTTTGTGAGTAATAAACCTGCATGACAAGTATAAACCACACCAATCGAGTATTAAGACACGTAAACCAAATATCCAAGGCCACAATTCAAGTAAATCAAACTTGCATGCAAATGATTTCAAAGGCAAGTAAAAGTAACATTGTACCAAAACCAAGTATTCATGGCACACTAACAAGTAGTGAGTTGGAGTTGTGAGTAATAAATTTGCATGCCAAATACCAAACACAAAAATCAAGTATTAATACTTGTTAAACAGGTAACCAAAGGCACAACACAAGTAATCATGCTTGCATGAAAGTGATTAAAGGTGAATAATAAGTCACCTAGTATTGGAACCAAGTATTCAGCCACATTGACAACTAATGTGTAGGAGTTGTGGGTAATACTTGTTCACTAAGTGACAAGTACCAAACACAACCATCAAAGTATTAATACTTGTAAAAGTAACCATAGCCACATCACAAGTATAAATGCACATTGGTCAATAGCAATGCAAAAAATATGAATTCAAGTTGAAAAAAGACCTTTTGCATCAAGAATCATGCATAAGCATATACCATACTTGGAGGTTTGAGTTTAGGTATATTAAGGTGTCTATTTTTTGGTGTCCCAAGGGTAATTGGGGGGGGGGTGTATCTTTAAGTTTGATACAATAGATGTTGAGATATGATTAAAAATTATAGTAATGTTTCATTTAATTAATTTATAACATTTGTAGAATCAAATTAAAAAATTTGAAAATAAAATGCCATTATTTCATTACAAGGTGGACTTTTAAGGTGATGTAACATCTTTTGTCATAGTCCACAAAAACATTTATGGATTTTTATTACATAATTAACAAGTGTGAAATGTTAAATTGTTTTTCCTAGTATGATTGTGAGGCTATTGTAATGATAAAATAAGGGCTTACAAGTAAGTATAATATTTTAATTTATCAAGATTTTGTAAGATTACCAATAATATATAAAGGGGTGAAAATCCTTTAAGGTGTACCACACATGACAAAAAGGGCCTAGTCCTTTTTGCAATCCTTTTTTACCCTATATCTTGATCCCCATAAAAAAAACAAAAATCAATAATTGTCAAATATTTCAAAAGGACTATATTTTAAACCATTACAATTTTAGATTTTATCATAATCATCCATAAATGTGTTTTTATATGGTAAAAAAAAACTAAGCAAAAAAAGATAAAAAAGGGTGACGTAGTGACAATATTTTGGTACACCTTAAAGAATTTACACCCAAAGTCCACAATTTATTGAAATGGAAAAATTAAAAATCATTGTTTTTTAAAAAAGGACATTATTACCCCACTTAACAATGGCCAATTATAAAAATTGAAAAAACCAATGTTTTTGCTTCTAACTTTTCCCCTAATTGATCAAATTAAAACATGTGCCACAATTTAGAAACTTGTAAGTTTAAGCTTTAGGTATTCCACTTGCCTCCTATTTTCAAATAGACAATTTTACATTACGAAAATACGAAACATTTGAATTAATTTTTTTGAAAAAGTAAAATTATGGACTCCACATGTGCCACTTTTGGTACCACCTTAGTGTGCCTTCATTTGTCTGAGTCTATGCATTTGAAAACTGAGTTCCTATTGTTATCCATGACAAAATGGATCGTGCAAAAACTACACTCCCAAGGATACTTATGGCAAACAAAATGATTTGTGGGCTTGGACAATTGCCCATTACCTTGATAGGCATGATAGCTCATGGTCATGGCAATGAAAAATATGTGCAATATTCCATTGAATTGTGGAATCCTTGTTGCAGCTTCTTTGAACTTTGCAAAAAGCTTTAGTTTGCAAGTCCAAAATCTTGTTTGAGAACCCTCCCCAAAATGCATTCTTTGCATGCCTTTTGTAAAGCAAATCTTGTTGTACAAGTGAACAAAAAAGTAACAAGTGAAGTTGTTGGCCTAAAATTGTTGTTGAAAAATTTGTTGCTTCAAATGGATAATTATGTGAAGGACAACAAAAATAAGTATTTGTTAGCATTTTTTTCATTGTTGATGGCAAGGGAAGTGTTTGAAGAGGTTAAATTAAGATTCCTTGTGGTTGGCCATACACATGAAGATATTGATGGATGTTTTGGATATTTGTCCGAAAAATTGAAAGAGTAGAACAATAAAATTTTAGTAGATTTGACGAAGGTTTTTATGGTCTTGCAAGGAAGACCTTTCATTTTGAAGTTGATTGACAAAATTCCAAATTTTAAAGCTTGTTGAATATTACTTGTTTGAAGGATGGTTCAAAGACCTTGGCAGGGCATATTGATATACATCTTTTTAGATTTTTTGTGGATTTGTCTAGTTGGCCTATGATGCAATACAAAAGTTTCACCAACTGTTAGTGTTTGGAGTCCCACAAAAAGGCCTCCAATCCAATTATGGAAAGCTAATGCAAATGGATCTCTAAACTATGTATTGAAGTCCCCAACTCTATTCCATATTGCCCAATTTGGGGGCATGATGCATTGAGGTCTGTGGAGAGGGAAAAGTTTATCAATGTTGGATTGTCCAAATACTTGGAATTCTAGAAGTAGGCATTGAGCAAAATGTTCATTATGCCATGAAGATGAATTTGTATGTGGATTATTGGAAGGATATTTTATTACATTTGTCAAAACCCTTGCTTGCTCATAGGTCACTGTTAGGTTCACCCGGTGAATTCCCAAGTGTTTTTGGGTACTTGATTGAAGATTAGTTTAGACTTGAACATTTCAAATTTGCTAGTGTTTAGTGACAAATAGTCATTTTCAAATATTTGGAAATTAATTAGGCAAATAGCCTACCACTTTCTCTTAAGAAGGACAAGTAACTAACAATAAACAACTCTACAACATTTCCAAAGATCGCAATCAAAACAAAAAGGGGGGAAAACAACTTCAGCACACTTTGCAAAGCAAAAACTTGAGCAAAAACAAAATGCTAGAAGAAAAAGGCCAATATGCGAGCAACACATTTACACCTACTTACAACTATCTGGTTTTTACAACTAAAGTTTTACCCTCTACGACTAGTGTGACACCATACTAACATCGACCAAGTCACCTATAACTAACTTTTAATTAGTCTTTGACTAAATTGGTTTACATCTATATATGTGTTGGATTTATCATCCAACAATAACCATCTAAAGTCCCATTAATTGCAAGTAAATGGTGGTTAATCACAATTAAAATATGTTTATATACATCAACTATAATAATAATTTGATTTATGATTGAACTTAATATTCATAGTATTTTTATTCTAATTAAAGTCATTGATATGATTATTGTAATTATACTAATTTCATTACATTAAATTACTTATAATTTCAAATAAATTAAATATATTCCAAAATAGACTATTATACCAAATATTTTTATATTTTCAATAACAATGAAATTATTGTAATAAATATATAATTATTATAGAATCATAATAATTATTTTATTATACATTAATTATAATATACACATAATTCATAATTCAGCTTGATTAATTATAATTAAAAAATTTAATGTTTTATAAATTATAATATTTCCACTATAATCAAATCAATTAATTTAATTTTCATAATTGTCAAAATTACATTCTAATATACTAGAATATTTAATTATGTACTTATAAAATATAATTGTTATTATGTCATAAAAATCTATAATAATTTAACTGCAAATTTAAAATATTATATATAAATTACTTTACCTATTATTTATTATTGCTTATGTAAAATGAATAAATAATATTACAACATAAAATTTCATATTAATTAAAAAAATAGTTCCCAATCATAAAAAATAACTATTGTATTTACAACACTTATGTTTTAATAATAATAATTAAATTTCGTATCTTAATTAAGAAGTTATGTCTTAAAGTTAAGATTTTTATTTCAAAAGTTTATAATAATCTTTGAAAAATGAACAAAGTTGCTATAATTATTGTATTTCAAAACATCGATACACTAAACTAATTGTATGTATTACTCATTACTTACTTATTTATAGTGAATCTTTAATATTAAAAAACTATTAATAAGAATAAATTTATAATTAAATAAAGTCATTGTAATTACTCAATTTACTTGTAAGTTAGAATTACAATACTTGAATATTTATTTGTTGTAAATACTCATTCATAATATATCACTTTTATAAATAATTATATTTATTAATTATAAGTTACACTAAATAGTCATTATTACAACATAAATTTTTTATTATATTATTTATATCATTACAGTAAAATAAATCAATTATTGTAATTAATTATACATTACTTTAAATTCATTATAATTATATTAGATAAGAATTAATTATAGTAATTTCATAATTATTTTCTAATTGAACATAATTATTCACAATCTGTAATTTATAGCTTTAAATCTGAATTAAAATTTTGGAAGATTTATAATAGTAGTTAAAAATAATTATTGTAATGATTATAATTGCAAGAATTATTATACAAGATTTTTTTTAGTATTTCTTGTATTTATGATAAATATTTTAATAGTAATATTACAGTAATTAAAAATATTAATATATATTCAACAGATTATTTTATTTATAATTATTAATTACCAATGGAAACCGTAAATTATCCAACCTTATCTTAGATTTAAAATCTAGAACAAAAGTTAAAAGCGATAGTCAATTTTTTGATTCTATTAATAAACAACTTCTAAAAATCAATAATAAACTAAAATCAGTTCTAACCTAGAATTGAGAGTAATAGAAAATCGATTCTAACCTAAAATCGATAAAAAAACATAAAATGAGTCTATATCTCAAAATTCATGACATTTGATTTTCGATACAATAATCACAACTCTTTAAAAATTGGTCTAGAAAACTTTCTAGCCTTAATAGTCATTCTTCAAGAAGGCTTTTGGCCATCTAGCAATTGGAGGTTTAATTATGTGAGGGCTAAATTGTTGTCCACAAAATCAAGTTGTTAATGTGGAATCCCATGTCATGTGTCTTTATTATGGGCCTAAGAATTTGAAACTAACTCCCACATACACCCCTTTTAGAGATCTCAACAATGGAGATTTTATTCTCATGAGGCATCATGATCCGCTCCTTATCCTTGTTTGGATGGGAAGAATACAAAGTGATGTTTTCAAGGATGATCAAAATGAATTTTTTAGAATGGTCAAGGTTTAGTGGGGGGTTCTAAAGAAGAAAGGGTCAAATTTGGATGAACATCGTTTGTATGAAGATTATTGCAACAACAACAACAACAACATTAGGCCCTTTGCCAGTATTGGCAACAATAGCCAACACTAGATGGTGTCACACAAAACACTTCACAACAAATACCTAAATCCACCTGCATTTGCACAGGCAGTCTAGCTGCACTCGCATTAGCGCTTAAGACTCGAGTTTGAGACCCTGCACCATTAGGCGTCAAAAATCTTTGTCTTGCTCCTGCTCAGACCACTCCCCACCATGAATTAGTATGTTATCTACCATAAAGTCCCTTTTCAAAGTGGTTGCAAAACTATGCCGAGGATGGTCGTGAGGGTAATGGGCCCCCTACAAGTGTGCTAGCAACGCAATGTGAGGGTACCTATCTTGCGGTAACCTGGCAACGTGACCTAACCATCTCAACCTATGTTGCCTAAGCAGCAAGGTCAATGGTTTCGCTTTGCAAACCTCCCAAATGTGAGTGAGACAGTGTCGGTCCGTGACCTTCACACCCAAAATCCTTCTGAGGCAGCTACTATACACCACTTCCAGTTGTTTCTACTATGTTTGCGTCAAGTTCCAAGTTTCACTCCCATATAGGAAGTGAGGCACAACAAACATTTCAAACACTTGCACTTTTGTGCTCAATTTCAAGTGTTTGTTGCCCCAAACGCATTCAAACTAGGCGAAGGCCCCCAGCCCTTGTCCTCAGTGTGCCGCCACTTTTGCATCTAGTTTAGTGTCAGATGATAAAACCCCTCCAGGTATTTAAACTGATCAACCAGCTCAATTGGACCATTGTTGATGGTGACATCCACCGGAAGTTTGGACATGCTTTTACCCACATACATTTTGGATGCATTAATGCGCATAGTAAAACGCTCTACAACATTGTCCATGGCCTTCAACATCAGCACTAGGTTCTCCAGCTTTGTGGAAAACAACACCATGTCATCTGCAATATAACAACAAAGAAATCTCATGCAGCGTTAAATCCCCCTTTACCCTCCATTCAAACAACATTCTACCATCACCATGGTAGCCCACTAAAACTCCTACGTCTTCAGGCATGTGAGCAAGGGCTTGCCTGACCAAAAAGTCCAGGAGAACATTGAACAGTAGAAGCACCACCACACAACCCTTGCGCACACCGTTGCTGACAGTGAATTATTTGCCCACCTAGCCCCCAAGCCTAACCGTTACTAAGTGTTCCAACGTGCAAATCCTCTAATAGATGTACGATTATAGAAGGAACCATATAGATACGCAAAATCCGCCACAACACATCCATGTTAACCCAATCATAAGCCTTTGTCATATCAATGAAAGCCATATGCAACTAAGTGTTGTTAGTAAGTTTAGCCATGCTAATTAGCTGATGCAACACAAACATGGCATCTGTGGTACCCCGGCTGGAATGAAAGCCACATTGTGCTTCGAACAGTTTAAGCTCAACCACCCTACTAACCTTGTGCATCAATACCATGGCGTATACCTTACCGGGAATGCTAAGGAAGCTAATCCCGCAATAGTTATTTGAACACTACTACAAACCCTTTCCCTTATATAACGGCACTACAAGTGCACATTTCAAAGCTACTAGGGCCCGCCCTAACCTCCAAACCGCCAAAATCACCCAGTGCAACCAGCAGGTTACAACAGAACACTCATTGAGCAAAGGTGAAGTGACGCCATCTTCACCGGGTGCAATAGTGTTACGAAGTTTTTCACACAATCAGTGACTTCCAACAAAGTCAACTCTTCTACAACATCCCCTTAGGTATTTAATGAAGTTTCAATCTCACAAACTTTGGCATCTAACTGCACATGAGTTTCATCAGGCAAATTTTTGTCGCCCCTTAAGACACCTGCAAAGTGCTCGGAGAAGCGTTGTAAAAGTGGATGAAAAGACCCTATCGGTCCAGTAAAGCTTTTGGGGCCCCACATTTGGCAAAAGTGCCCCCTTTGCCATGTGCTTAGCATGGCGAACCCAGTCCCCTATGCGTCCTTATTCGCGCAAACGAGAAGCCGTATCAACTTGCCGTTTCAAATAAGCGTTGACATCACAAACTACAGCCTTCTTAACCGTTGCATTGGCTGCCTTATACGTCGCCTTTGACACTAAGGAAACACCAAGGCCTAACTTGGCTAGGTATGCAACTTTCTTGGCGGTAATCAGCTTAAATGTGGTTGGTGAAAGGCCAAGCTTGTGCCGTCATCACATTTTACACACGCCCACATTTTCCAGTGTAGTTGCAGAGATGTTGTGCACCCATTTCTGCCACTCATCCTTAAGGTCTGAAACCTTAGGATTGAGGGTTGAAAAATGGTTTGACATCGCCCCCTCAAAGGCAACTTTAACCTCTGGCACATAAAGTGCCTCCCCATCCCACATCCCCCTTCCCGGGGCAACACGTTGTTGGGCTCTGAGGATAGCTGCAGTGACAAAACCAACAAGCAGTGGTCTGTGAGCCAGTGATGTACATTAACATACACCCGGCAATCAGTCACCCCACGCATGGCACTTCAAGAGACAAGAATATAGTCTTTGACATACCAGCGTTTTGTAACCTTGTGCTGCCAAGTTGCTAGATAACCCATGTGATACTTGAAAAAGGTATTAGCAATCTTGAGGTTGAACACAACAGCCAAGTTAGTGAGGCAGGCACCATTGTGACTAGGCTCAAGTGCACCCCGATTCACATGGAAACGGCCCACAACCCCACCTTGGTCCTCCTAGTTATTGCCAAGTTGAGCATTGAAATCCCCTAGCACAACCAATTTGTCACTGGCGGGGACCTGTTTTAAGTAAACAAACAGTAGGTTATAAAAAGATTGCCTTTCAACCTCCTCCTCAACACCCCCATCCTTATAGTCAGTGGGAGAGTAAGGAGAGAACACTATAAGGTGCTACCCAAATTTGGCCTAAAAACATGTAGAGATCAAACGGGGGCTATGCTGGTCAAAGAAGAGCAAAGCATTAGCCCACTTTGGCACCATCAACAGTCTCACCCCTTGTTCAACATGTTGTGCATCCCGCCCAAACCACACCAGCTTCCAAGGCCTAGCTGATCCACTAAGTTGTGCATAAACATCGCAATCCCCTTTGCCTGGCCAACGTAGCTCTGCAGCCCGTAGAGCCCAACGCTCACGCCCTCTAGTTCATGTGCCAGCAAGCCCAGCTCCACGATTCCCTCTTCACCCCTCGAACAAGTCTTCATGTTGTAGGTGCCCAACTTGACGGAACGTTTGATGCAATCCACAGCATAAACAACTGGACGCTAGTGCACAAGTTGGTTGTGATAGCATGGGTTTGTAGCCATTCTTCCACTTAGGTTGGGTGGCAAGCCCTACAGCCTCTCGGCTTGGAAGAACAAATTGCAACAACAAATGCAAATGTAATTTAGTAGATCTAGAATAGTGGTTGGAGATTTCAATTATTTTTTAATCTTTTATTTCACAAAAAAAACAACAAACAAAAGTCAAATTACTATCCCTACTATTGTTTCTTCTCAAGCAAAAGTGAATCTTGAGGTTGTTAATGCATCCAATAATTTATGAAGCATGTTGGTGACTTTGATAAAATATTAATTTTTTATGTGTATTTTGTCATTTAAATTATTGCATTAAATTTTTTTTATGTTTATTTTTTTTATTCACGAATTGTGTTATTTAGTGAATCTAATTATATAGCATGTTATTATTCATTTGAGTATTCATAATTAATAGCAATCCATTGATTCTTATTCATTGGTGGCAGTGGTGTGTTTAAATGTGTGAATTTTTTATAGCTATATTTATAGGTGAAGCAAGAATTTGGACCTCTCATTGTTCGCTTTTCAAACCAATAATTTGCTTTGTTACACTTGGTGGCCACAAGAAGAAATGGTATATACAATTTCAAACTACTATGAAATGTTTTTATCATGAACACCATTTTTAGATTTGTACTTATGAGTGTAGCCATTGTTAAATAGGCATGGTGGCCTTTCTTTTAAACTCAAAGAATTGATTTAATGGCTTCATTATCTATTTTATTTTTATTTTATGTATCATGTAGGGAATAATATATAGAGTTCAAATTGGCCTAGTGGTCTTTCTTTAGTTTTTTTTTGTCAATTATGCGAGAACTATTGTTAATGAAACACATATTTGTTATTTTTTCTGTTTGATGAGATGTATTGTTTAATCAATTTGTTCGTTGTAGATAATTTCATGTTCATTGTTAATAGTCATAATCAATGATCCTTGTTGTTGCACCTTAACCCTAATCCCTAGTAGCCACCAAACATTTGTTTTTTTCTTTCATGGCATAGAACTATCAAATATAATTAATGATTTTATTATAGTACATGAAGCAACGATTTTGGACCATAGACATAATGTGATTGATGAATTGGCACACATTGTGCTTAGTTTTTTTAATTTAAGTAATTAAATTCTTGTTTTTCATGAATAGGAGCATTAACTTCCAACCTTGATAATGAATAACCTATAATTTTAACTTGGTGGGCATTAGGCAAATTATTTTTTTCATCATATTAATATATTAATTTTGAAACCAACATAATATTATATTTGTTATAGCATGAACAAGATATATGGATCCATTGACAATAAGTTGTTGTGGGATTGGTTTTGTGTCCCTCAATGTATTAAAAATAATGATTTTTTGTGTTGCATGAAAAAATATTAATATTTTTTTGAAACAAAATGTGTACATGGATGTTATTTTTTTTGAATGATTATTACTTTTACTTGAATATAAAGCTACATTTGTTAAATTAGATGGTCACCAAGCAGAATTCATCTGATCCATTAAGTTTGGTAAAGTCATAAATTAACAATTTAGTCCTAAATTAATTATATATGTATTTTTTGCTCAAATTTATAAGTATACAGGACGCATGGTAGTGTTATTAATGTCAATGCAAATGTGAATGAAATTCAATCAATACTACCACATCTACCACATGATGATGCAAAATAACTGTGTTTTTAAACAATGTTTTGAATACAAATCACCTTATATGTTAAAAAATGATCATCCAAATATGGTGATGATTGCATTACAAAATTTAATTGAAATGTCATTATACAAAGATTTGAATGTTACCATTCATCATCAATGGGCAAGTTTGTTTAGTTTGCTTTTGGATTTAGATTCCCAAATTCTTAATTCTAGTGATGCATCATTTGAGAACTCTAATTCCAATAATGAAAAATTACATTGTACACCAAAAGACTTGATGATACATAACCTTTTGGAAGTCCCAAAACTAATAGATTATGAAAATATTATATATTCTATTGCTCCAAGTCAACATTTTCACCCTCTAGGTTTATTTAAAGATAAAAATTCAAAGGAACTAAATTTTCCAACATTGTTTTATGGCCAAATTCAATAATTTTCAAAAGGTTTTTCATATCAACAAATATTTCAATTTGGGAATTATTTCATAAATTCAGGGATTTTCCAACCAATATGTCTAACCTTTTTTTAAAGCTAGTAAAATTTCCATACAAAAAGTCATAGGTCCAAGTTGGTCATGGATATGAAAAGGAAAATGATGTGGTAAAACCTTAAAAGCTTGTCAAGTACAAGATAAACCAAATGTAAATAAGATTTTCAAATCATACCTAGGTTATTGTGATTTACAAGGCTTACATAATTCCTCTAATTATTTTGAAAAGTTATGAAAAAATTTATTTGTAATTATTAGGCAACTTGTTCTTCCAACTTTCTTTATCACTTTTACATTTGCTAAAAAGATTATGGGATCCATTCATTAAAGCTTTGCACACATTACATGCAACTTGGAATTAATGTAATATGGTAAAATGATTCATGTTCTATAATTTTTATTTCAAACATAATCAATATTAAACATTATGATTTATGATTTAACTTTGTGATTCAATCACGTAATGTATCAAACCAAAAATCACAAACTTTAAAAGAAAATTTCACAAAATCTTCATATTCTATGATGATGGAAAAATTTGAATATCGTAGTTTGCTTAGACAATTAAATGAAGGATAAATATTAATATTTGATAATGATATGCATAAGAAATAATTATACCCTAATATACTAATTTGTTTATTTTGATGGGGGTGTTGGAATTGGTAAAACTTTTACATAAAAACTTATAATTCAAGGATTATTACAATTATACAATAAAAACATATATTCTAACTTAATAAAAACCAAGGCTTTACTTATGGCATCAACATGTAAAGTTGCCTTCAATCTTAATGGTTTAACAATACATTTATGTAAATTTTTGAAATAAGATAAGCACCCAATCTGTAAAAGAAGTTTTATATAAACTTTTGACTACTAGGAAGGGTCATTATATATATATATATATATATAATGCAAAGGTTTTCCTAAAATCTATTGATTTCAGAAAATGTCAAGAGTAATTACTAGAAGTTTTAGAACAAGTTAGACACCAACATGTCTAAGAATATGCATAAGAGTAAGATGAACATCAAATGCAACCTATGGGAGATGAACCTATAAATGCACCAAACACATATGCAACGTAAAGGGGAGAAGTCAATGAACAACATCAAAATGTAGCAAAACTAGTTATGCAAAAAGACCCAACAATGTTTTCAACCAATCATCAAAAACACCATGAACGACAACTTAACCACTAACAATGAATGTTATCATGATGACAATCATGAACCTATTCAACCATGTGATGAAATTGTCTCTACACAACAACCATGGCAATCTCCAACCCCAAGTTTCAAATTACCTAGAACTGATGTATCTACACCAATTACAACATTTGTTGGTTTTCAAAACCAACCACTACACACCAACATCAATTTGGTACCCACTAATTCGAAGATGGAACGACTTCACCTACTCAACATGTTGGAGGAACTTTGTCACATCAACATAAGGCCATCTAATCAATTAGTTTATATACCACATTAAAAACTTGTTGAACCCATAACAACACCCATAGTTGTTTGATAGGGAATCATTGATCCACAAGGCACCTAACATGTGAGATTAGTACCTGGTCTAGGAGTAAGATCACAAGTCCTAGATCCTAGACTAGTTTCAGGAGGAAACCAAGGTGTTGGAACTGTAACTTATTCATATTGTCATCAAATGGGACACTTGTTCAATCATTGTCCATTAATTGATGATAGATTAAGGCAATTATTATAGGAGGAGGTGATGAATGCTCATCAACTTGTTCTTCCAACCACTACAACAATAGTACCCAATGCGTTTGTATTAGGAACTCAAGCCATGAATATTAGTATAGGTCATATGGTAGTACATGTTAATTATTAGACAACATGGTCACAACCCGTTACACCAATTGTATTAAGCAAAACCAATATGTTATTGACTTCAACATACCCAATATGGTATAATGTCATACCCCCTTTTGTGCCTTTAGATCCTAGTATGTATCCAACATATCTAACTAGAACAAAAGGATTTGATTCCTCAATTTTAGGAATTATATAAGTTATGTACCTGGGAATCTATACCTAGTAACTGGACAACTTGTTGTACCACCAACATATACACCATACTCTATTGGAAATTAATTTCCTATAGTGGTTCAACCAATAACCAACATGGATAAACAACCTGTCCGACAACCTATTACTACACAAGTTCCAACCACTGTGCAAGTTACTACCAATTTACCAACTTATGTACCCAGGGGTTTTGTTCACCAACCACCAAATGGAGTACAACCTAGAAACTCACCTAGAGGAAGTTCACCCGAAATAAATATTCTTGGAGAACCACCTTTCAATCCACCTATTGGATCTTATGGATGGCTAGCACCTTACCAGTGCATGTTTATACCACCATGGTATCAACCACCTATTGTGCAACTTCTATTAAAACCAACAATCAAACTGCCATACAAGAAGTTACAATATCTAACCTATGTCAAAGACACTAATCTTGATGTGAGCATCATAATGTTCAAGAAGGCCATTAAAGGTAATGGTGAAATGGTGGAAGTTAACGTCATCAACCTATTTGGTTCTATTCTAAAAGATAGTATTTCTAAATGGGTGAAAACTATGTTCAAGACCATCCAAATTACACCTTGAAGAGTTGGGGCAAGCATTTTTCACATGATTAAAAACTATGAAAAATGATGAAGAGGTTTAGATGTAACTACAAAATGTACAACAACAAACCATTGATCATGTTGAGGTTTACTGTGAATGTTTATTGAAATTAGCTAACTGTCTACAAGTTATAGCAACAAATGTTTTTTTCACCACTGTTTTCTCGGTAGGTTTATTACCTTATTTAATATTTAAAACTGTAGGTGTGAGGAGAAATACCTTAATTGAACATAAGGAAGTTGTTGTAGCATGTGAGGAAAATGGACTTGTTAATTTGAATTACAATGTTCTACTAACCACACCAAAGACTAATACAATAATTAAACATATAGTATATGTTGTTACAACTAAATCAACATTAGCTTATACTAATTATGGTAAAACCAATCATTCAATAAAAACCTGTCATAATAAGAAAAAAAAGGTACTAATAGTGCCAACTTCTACAATTAAGTCTATAGAACCTATAGCATGAACTAAAACCCAACCTATTAAATCAAGAAAAATACCAATTCATTATCCCTATACAATATGTTCTAGTGTAGAACATAGATGTGGAGAATGCCCCAAGAAGATTGAGGTATAAAACATGTTTAGAACTAAACATATTAGTTCGATTGTCACAACAACACTTAAACTGTTTAAATTTGACAATGTGCTAGTTAATGTATTAGTTGTTGTTACCACTCGTAGCTAGTAGTTGAAACATTAGGTGTTTAAAGAAAGAGAGTTGATTAAAGCTAAAGGAGCTAAAGATTGGCAACAAAAAAATCATCTATGGGATTCATTCATTGGAACTATTAAATAGTTACAACATGGTGGAGCTAAAGCACGACTTGCTACCATTGGTGAGGGTTCATTGTAGAGTAATTGAGCTAGATTACCTGATAATCCTACTACAACTCAAGTGGTTGAAAGTAATTAAATTGGTGAAGCGAATCAACAACTTATAATTTCCAAATGGGTTACCACAAAGAAAACTTTAGAAGAGATTCTAAGGGATGTCAGTAAACAAGTCTTAAAACCAAATATACATTGAACTTGGGTCAATTGTTGCAAGTGATTCCTAATATCAAATGCTACATTCTTAACCCGATACCATCAAAATTCATTTTACTAGACCTAATAATTGCATTAGTTGCCATTAATCATCAACTATTAGTAATACATGTTCAAGTAGGGAAGAACTTTATTAAAGATGTACTTTTAGATGGTGGTTCTGGAGTTAATATCATTATGGAAAAGATGAGGGTATGGTTAGGTCTGTCAAAATCAAAACCTGCACCTTATACTCTACATGTGACTTATCAAACCATTGCCAAACCTCTAGGTTTGATTAAGGATCTTAAAATTCTTGTTGATGGAATTCCATATGCAATGATTTTCATTGTAATTCAGGATAGTGTGTTAAATTCCAGCTACTCTATGTTGTTAGGTTGTCCTTGGTTAAGGGATGTTAAAGTGTCTCATGATTGGGGCAACAATATTATCATTATACAAGGAATTAACACAATCAAAACCATATTTGTTACTAAGAAACTTGGAACAACAACCAAGTGTCCAGAAGTGTTAATTTGTTATGATTTCCATTCTAGAATATCTGACAAAGAGGAGGATTTGATGTCTACAACAAAACCAGGATTGTTTTCAATAAAAACCATAATTGTCCTTACATTAATTTGATCATATCAACATGTTAAGTTGATTACATCAACGAGTTTTACTCTAGCTGAACAGGTTATTATACATGTTGAACATGTGTTTGAATCACTTGTTTCATCTATTATACATGTCAAATTGGTATTTATATTGCTTGTTAAGATAATTACACCCCATGATACTTTCAACAACATCTACCATTGACGTTTTTCCAACCTAAAGTAGGAGAAATGGAGATTGACGAGACACTTGCTTAAATTAGAGTTCAAAATCTTCATATTGTTGGATGGATTGTTACTGAAGAAGAGCAATTGACTAAAATCAATTTAGGTTTTAAGGAAAACTTGCAACAAGTTGTGGATTTGAAAACTATTGTCAATTATCAACTAATTGAATTGCTAAAGGAGTTCAAAGACATCTTTGCCCAAACTTACAAAGATTGAAAGGCATACCACCTAAAGTAATTCAACATTGGATTGAGTTGGACACATCGATACCACTTGCTCATCAAGCAAGGTATTGGTTGAATCTTAAGTATGCAGCTATTGTCAAACAAGATATTAACAAGTTGCTTGCTACAAGTTTTATTGAACATGTGGAAGGGGCTACTTAGTTATCACCTATAGTTATAGTGCTTAAGAAAAATGGTAAATTAAGAATTTGTGTGGACTTTAAGAAGTTTAATGCAACTACTAAGAAAGACCCATACCCATTACCTTTTACTAATGAGGTTATTCATATTGTAGCCAGACATGAGGTTTATAGATTTATAGATTGTTTTTTTGGATACCATCACATTTCCACAGCACCAAAGTATCGATACAAAACCACTTTTATTATCAATTGGGGGGCTTTTGTATGGGTTGTAATGCCTTTTGGGGTCAAAAATGGACCACCTACCTATTAAAAGGTAGTCACTTAAACTTTTTGTGAATACATTGATGTGTTCATGAAGATATTTTTAGATGATTTTACTGTTTGTAATGACATGTCGACTCATTTGGGATAAACTCAAAAAGGGTTTTCTTAAATGCAAAGAGTATGGTGGGGTATTTGATTAGGTATGATGATAAGGTACTCAGTCTTATTAGGTAATCTACTCAATGCATCTGCCATTAGATCAAATATGGATAATACTCCTTCTTGTAGCACAAATGGTTTAGCTCTTTGGGCTAAATATTTTTTTTGGGATGTTGTAAATATTTTTAACATCATTTTTTCTAATAAGTATTCATACACACTCTATAACCATTTAGGTTGTAAAGTAAACATGTGATCATCAAAATAATTGATTAGGTATTCCAATAAATGCCTATAGAAGAATAGGTTGAAAAACCTAATAAAAAAAAACGTTGTCTAAGGTGAAGGAGAGCCAAAAGATGTTATAGTGGATGAAGATGCATTCCAATGAACTCAAATGGGCAAAAGGAATCGATTTAGAGGTCCTATTCAACCTATAGTGGACAATGCCAAAATAAGACTTTTTACGAGACTTTTTATGAACCTAGGAAACAATAGAAGATGGAAGAATTCAAAGACAAGTACATGATCAAGAAATCCTCATTGATTAGGTATTAATGCATGTACAACTTGGAATTTCCAATGAAGGGACAATAGATGCTACAAATGCAACTTTTGAAAAAGCCAAAACCACTTGGAAAAGGATTGCAAGTCCACATGCCTTTGTTGAGAATGAGTAGTGGAGTGTAGTATGCATGAAAGAAGAATTTCATGCAAGATTTGTACCTATTTTGCAAATTCTTTATTAGAAAAAGAAGTTAGATTGTTTTAGCAATTAGATTGCTATTACTTTTGACCAAGTTAATAGAAGGCAACCTATTAACTAGTGTTCCATAATGTTGACCCAATTACTTGTTAAAATAACTTGCTAGATAGAATGATAGAAAAAGGCAACAGTTAACTTGGTTTCTAGCAAAACCAAGGCAAATAATTATTATTCAAGGCTTATCCTAAATATTCTATTTATGAAGTGGTTCCCTTTATCCAAGGTGCCGTCACCAATAACAACCCCAAAGGAACTTGTGTCACCAATCAACTAAGAGCGTTAGGTTGCATAGTAATGATAGGTTTCACTTGAACCTATTACAAGAGAATAATTATTGAAGGAGAGAAGACCAACACACTCAAACACTACACGTTTTTACCAGCATGTTGGTCTCATCAATTGAAAACGTGCACAAAACTACCTACACCAAGGGACAAGTTAAGCCTTAAACCTATTACCTCGTCACCAAGAAAGAAGTCTAGGACTACTTTTGGAATACTAGTGGTTGATTCAAAAGAGGATGAAGAGTGAACATGTTCAGATGAAATTGGAGGTGGAGGAGGAGAAGAGCTTAATGCAATAATTACACATGACAACATTGAGGAAGAACTTAAACCCAACTTGAATCATGTAATTGACAACATCCAAATTGAACCCATTTTGTCTGTTAAAACTGTAGTATCCATTGTAGAGCTTACACAACATGTAGGTGTAGTTATATAATCATCCCAACCTGTTCAATTGTAGTTGAACTTGTACAAATGGAAAACCCATAGTTTTGTAAATTCCAACCTATCCCAATTTCTAGTCATTCCACAAAAACTTTGAAATAGATTAGTATGTTTTTAAGGCAAGTTCTTCAAAATGTCACAACATGGTTAAGGACATTGCAAGAACTTTCAAATCTTAGAGTTGGATTTGAGCAAGTCAAAGAGAACCTATTTGAAACCCACAAGCGTTTACAAACATGCAGCCTAGAACTAGAGATAGTGCAAAAGACTTTGAAAAGTTGTGACAAATAATTGGTCACAATCAAAAAACAAATGAATAGGGTCTCACATGAGAACCAAAACATGTCCAATAAGTTGAAAGAAACAAAACATGTTAAAAAAATTGAGAACCTACAATAAGAGTATGTTGAGCTTAACTAATTTAACTTGAAAACCCACAATGATTTGAAATGTCTCCAAATCGACATGGAGCAAATGACATGGGATTATGCCAAAATGGAGGAGTCCAATTTGGAACAAGATGGTATCATAATTGGTTTGGAACAAACATGTCAAGACCTCAAAGAACAACATGTAGTTGCCCACATAAAGTTTAAAAGGGAAAAGCAAAGTCTAACTGCCCAAATCCAGGATTGGAAAGGTTAGTATGAGATAGCCAAGGTGCAATTGAGCAAACTTTAGCCCCATTCTACTTGTTAGGATGAACAATAGGTTGAAGGAGTTTAAAGAGTTATTGCTAGAGTACATTGTTCAAAGTACAAAATCAAGCCTTGGGAGACAAAAACCCCAAGTGTAAAGAGTGGTGGCAAACTATTCAAGAGTTCATGGAGTAGCAGATTTAGGACAATATGGAGTTAACTTGCTCTAATGAACAAAGTTACCAACTTGAGCTACATGCCTACTAAATTGTTTTTCCTAATTTCAAATACAAACCATTGAGTTTTGTATATTTGGAAATTAGAACTAATAATAGAGTTCCAACAACACCATCTGTGGTATAACTTGTTGCCATTACCAAACTAGTTAGTCCACTAAGAGGTGGAATAGGTTTTAAAATCACACCCTTACCCATTTAGACTTTTACTATACATGTGGAAGATAGTAAGAGATTTGATAAGGAACATGTTGAACCTAGTAATCTTTCATTCACCATATTAGACATTGAACATACTTTTGCAACAATTCTTATCTAGTTTACCAAACTTACCAACACACTCATTAAATAGGTTTACATGTTGATATGAACAATTACAACTTCTTGTGATAAATGAAATATCACGTATTGGTGCTAGAATGTTGAATGCTATAAATAATAAGTTATTAAAGTCTATAAAACATATTCAAAATAAATTCTTCAATGCTATGGATTTATCATGACATGTGATTTCTATCAAACATCCCTTGTGAAAGATAGTTGGATCTTTCAAAATATCAAAAACAATGTTAATGCATTAGCACCAAAATTTTGGGAAACATATGTCCATTAATGATATGAATTAATTATAATTAAAATCTAGTAAAAAAGGACCCCATTTAGATAAATGTTAAAAAGACCATCTTGTCAATATGGACAAGTCAATTTAAACCTATCTTGCATGACTAGGGTGGTCCTTTTGACTAGCAAACTTTTTGACTATTTGACTAGTCATTTTGATTATTCTGTAATGGACCATTTGACCCAATTTTTTTTGGGATTATTACAAAAAATTAAATTTGTGTAGGTAGGTCTAGATAGGTAGGTAGGTACATTGTATATGCATTGAGGTAGGTCATAAAAATGCAAGTAGGTAGGTGGTAGCCTAGCCTACTTAACCTAGCCTATTTAACCTAGCCTACTTAACCTAACCTTTTAAGCATGTATATAGGTTACAAGTATTAGGTATTGATACCTTCAACTCCCCAATGATAAACCAAGTTCTTACCAATGGACTACACCTTCCAAAGTTGACAAAATTTGCTAGGTTTTTTATTTCACTTGTTTATTAATTCACATTAATTGTTAAACGTGTAGGTAAATAAGAAAAGTTAGGTAATTAATAGGTAGGTTGCAAGATGTTTAGTAGGTAGAAGGGTAGGTAAATAGGTAGCTTGTCGTCCATAGGAGGTAGATGGGTAGGTAAGTAAGTGGATAGGTAGGTAGAAATTTTGAATGGTAGGTGGGAAGTAGGAGGTAAGTGGGTATGTAAAGATGTAAGATCATAGGTGGGAAATAAAAGGTTTAGGGTACATAAGGATGTAGGATGGTAGGTGGGAAGTAGGAGGTAGGTGAATACATAAAGATGTAGGATGGTAGGTCAGAAATATGAGGTAAATAAGTAGGTAGGCAAGGATGTAGGATGGTAGGTAGGTGGGAAATAGGAGGTAGGTGGATATGTAAAGATGTAGGATGGTAGGTCGGAAATATGAGATAAGTAGGCAAGTATGTAAGTATGTAAGATGGTAGGTGGGAAGTATGAAGTAGGTAGGTAGGTATGTAGGATTGTAGGTGGGAAACATGAGGTAAGTATGAAGGTAGGTTTGTAAGATGGTAGGTGGGTAGGTTTTTAGGTAAATAATTTGGTGTGTAGGTATGCCTAGGCTATTGCTTAGCCTAGTTAGCATTTATCTTGACCAATTGAGTAGCATAGGTTGTCTCATTTAACTAGAACCATTGTCCACCTTGATTAAAGATGTCATTTTATTTGATTAGGTGTCTTAATTGACTAAAATCCATTGGTCATTTTGACCAAGATTGTAATTTTTTGGTCCAATTTAACTAGATGTTCAATTTAACATATAGTCAAATAGGTCATTTTTGTTAAGTTCACTAGTCCAAAATACATGTCATTCAAGTTATAGGCATGTAGTCCTATGCTCAAAGTCACGTTTGTCAGAGACATTTGGATCCAATGGTCTGCAAGTTTTAGGTTTTCAGATAATAGATTTGATGGTACATTGCATTGTTGCATTCTGTGAGAAAATGGTTAGCAACTCATATGGACTGAGTGAACCTTGAGAGTTATGACTTCAAAGCCATACCTCAAATAGATTCTGAATTCTCAGTGGTATGAATTCGTGTTTGGCAGCCAATAGTACATGACCATTAAGGAAATGTGTGATGAAGATTCATACAACTGTGACAAATTGGCAAATCTGTATATACAGAACTTGGTTTTATTAGAATTAGTAGACTTCAACAAAATCTCACCTTGATAGCGGGACTACAAATCAAGTGATGTAATTGGTTATAGAGTTCCAGAGAGTCTGACTTTGTTTAGATGCTTCATATGTCATTAGGCTCGTTCTTTTAATTGTCCCCTCTCTTTTGGTTACACGGTATTGTGTCCAGTCTGATCCAAACATCAAAATGCAGACATTATAAAGTGAATACCTTTTTTCTTTTTAAAAATTGAAACAAATGGACTAAAGCCATTACACAAACAACACAAAGGTCCAAAGCTAAGGGGAACCCGACCCCCTACCCAAGAGCAGTCACCAAGTGAGAGATTATTTGAACCTCACCACCTAGGCCAACCATTATCGTTAGTTAGTCAAAAACAACTTTAGTTGCCTTTTACTAGCCCTCTTGAAGGGTAGTGTATCCTGGGCCCCAATTCGCACCCAAACCACAAAAAGTAGCAAATGTGAAGTGAGAAACAATTTAAATGTCACAACCTGGGTCAATCATTATCGTCAACCAGTTAAAAAACAGTTATTTTCCTTTACAGGTTTTCTTGAAGCGCACTATGACATTCAAAATTGTACAAGCCCAAATTGAGTTTCACTCTATTTGATTGCTAAAGTTAATATCAAATATAGTGTACAAGCCATTTTACTGCTGAGGTCTAATGCAAAGCATCTAAGCAGTTTTGTCCATACAATGCAATCTGGACCTATAAGTAGAAAAGTCCTACAAGTAGAAAAGTCCCCAAGAAAGTGGAGTAGAGCAATAATAAGGCCCACATTACACTAGGAGTCAAGGCCAAGGTTGAACCCAAATCAACCATTCCTATTGTGCAATCAGTGAGATCAGCCCCTAGGGCTTTATAGTAGGTGTTAAGGTTGAAAAAAAAATTAAAAAAAAAAATCGACCACCTCATGGCCCTGACTTGGCCCCAAGGCATAAAAAGGATACCTATCAACTTGGGAGGCCAATTTGCAACCTTTGGGGCCAATGTTGTTACAATAAAATATTGTTGTTTTGAAACAATCCATAGTGTAGGATCAAACAAAATCCTAAACCAAACCCTATATTTTTCTATTCTTTCTTCATTTCATCTCTCTTCATTTTTTTCTCCTCCTGTTGAGCTTCTGTGCTTGTTTGTGATTCCTTTTATTTTGTTGAGCTTGGATGCTTGTTTGTGAATGATGAAGGGTGTTCCTTTGTTTTACTTGGGATATGGCCAGGCATGCGTAAAATAGGCGATTAGAGGTCGCGCTGCCTAAATTACCTAAATGTCTGCCTGTTGTCGCGCCTAAATTAACTACATAAATGTTCGCCTGCTGTCACACTTAAATTAACTACATAAATGTTCGCTCGCCGTTACGCTTAAATTAACTACCTGAATGTCCACCCGCTGTTGCACCTAAATTAACGAGTTGTGTGGTGGTGCAAGAGGGGGCGCCTTGAAACACCTTGATCATAGATCTAGTTCTTGTAGACTGATCATAATCTTCTTCAGTAGCAGCTTCTAGCGTCAAGCTAGTCTTGGATCGATGGAGCTGGTGGAACTACTAGAGATTTGCAGCATCAGCTTTTCATCTCTATTGTACTATTTTTTGTCTTGTGGGTAGTGATCATCAAGTTCGAGTTGGGGTTCCTCTGTCATGAACTCAATTTTATATTATTCAGGGAGAGGTTGTTTAATCGGCCAGCTAGCCAGCCGTGTGTACATTTGAAGGAAGATGATGATCAGAGTGATGATGTGAGGTTGCATAGCTGCCTGCCCCTTCCTGCCTCTCACTAACTTCATCCCTCTCTATCTGAGTGCAGAGAGAGAGGTAAGGAGCTACTGAGGTTTAGGAATGGGCAGCCTAATGTATGTCTCGTATTGTGTGATCATCCTGACTATCTTCCTATTGCAGGTTGTTGCTCGCGATGACGCTGATCCCTACTTACTGAGTCCTCATTCAAATAGTGTAATTTGGTGTCCTCGTATCAGTTTAGTTATAGACCAAAATTCGGTGTCTAGATCAGACACAACACAGAATCCGAAAGTTGTGCCTAAAAGCTTCAAGGCCAAGAACTTCAATTAGTCTATGTTTCCCTAGAGAATTGATGACCTGTAACAGGCAATAAGCTGTGATCTGCAGCCTTCTCTAGAGTTCTCTATTCATAGCAACACATGAGTTGGTTGTGAATTTAAATCCCCTCTAGATGCAAGTTTTCTTGTACTGAAGACTCAAATGTATACATTGCACAAAGACTGGAGTCG
>Ga0209208_10001060_pt1 | contig 38196 bp, 23 predicted proteins | sample S1TSphfallax_3_FD_187694 | JGI IMG/M metagenome (GOLD analysis project Ga0209208, IMG submission 187694) | Host-associated microbial communities from peat moss isolated from Minnesota, USA - S1T2_Fd - Sphagnum fallax MG (SPAdes) (version 2) | ecosystem: Host-associated > Plants > Peat moss >... | reverse complement strand
ACAGCCACGGGCAACACGGACACACAAGACTCACCACGGCCCGGACTTGGGGGAAGCCACCACCTTCCCCCTTATAGTATTCTCTGCGACGCTCCGCGGAGACTACATCCAAATGGCTCTTTTTCCCGGGACTCCCGGGACTCCCGGCCGGGAGTCCCGAAATCCCGCCCTGCGGGACTCCCGGGACTTTGGAGCCCCATAATTTTGCGAGCAGACCTCGGATCGAAGTGCGGTCTGAAGCAAAGTTGTAGCTCTCGTCGAGAGCTTTCCAAAGGTTTGTCGTACGTTGTCTGAAGCTAAGTATTTCGGGTCGATTCCCGACTTTTAGTGGTCGAGAGTCAAAACTGGCAGACTCCTGGGAGTTCGACTCCCGGCCCTTCTTTTGGTCATAACTTGTGTTTCAGATGTCCAAATGAGCAATGCGAGCCCATTTTAGACATCTACACTTCAAGAGCTTTCCAGTGATATAAAGAGTGTAACCATCCATTGAGATTTGACCCCTCAAATCGCTCTCTGAAGTTTCTGGAGTCCACCGGGACTCCCTCTCCCAACTTGGGAGTTGCCTTGGGAGTGTGAAGGCTCACTCCCTCACACTCTCCTACACTCCCGGGAGTCTCTGATGTGACTCCCGGGCTTCCTTTTGGCCCGCACCCTTGCAACCCCTTTGCCTTGGTCGTGAGCCCAAAGCTAGGGTTGCGACATTTTGATTGTGTAATGGATTGGAGACGATCAAACTTGGCTATAATTTGTGTCTAAGTTCAAATAGTTGCATTTTGGTCATTTTGTCATTGAATTGAATGGGCATGATTAAGGATACATGCATTCATTGCATTATGATTTTGTTGATATGGACCCCTTTCATGAATGTAAGGGTGTCCAAGTTTGGTTTTTTTGTGATCAAGTTGTGTTCCTTTTTGGATGCACACCATTAACAACCATTTTATAATGTAAAAAACTAAATAGGTCTGAACCTTACAAAAACCACTTGGAGCCTACATTAGCCCATACCATACCCTCCCTTGTTATCCAAGGTGGGCCATTAGGATTTGTGTTTGATCATCCCCTAGCACACCTTTCATCTAGATTATAATTGTATCAATGAAGATGTTTTTTTTTCAAAATGATTAATCTATATTTATAACCACACAAACCTTAATTTAAAAATTCAATTAAATACCACATGAAGGTATTACATGGAAAGATTGTGTACATATTACAAGTATTGCCTTACTTAAACTTAAGAATCATTAATTCTATTTAGGTATTACAAAGAAAATTTGATTAAAAAAACCCCACCCCCCATTTCATGTGGAAAGAAAGGGTGGAACAAAACTTCTGAAAAACTTGTTATGATTTCCACATGAAAACATAAAATGTATGACCATTGAAATGATAATTAGACATTAATGTGATTTCCTCACGACAACATGATCACAAAGATGGTAATGCATTTCATCAAATGAAGAAAAAACTAAAATGATTTAAAAAAAAAACCTACCATGTTTTATTTGCACACCCCATCCTTCATTTTCATGGTTCATGTGAGTTTTTGTGTCTTTAAAAAAAAGATTAAAAAACCAATAGACAAAGCTAACAATTGTTTAATTATGCAAACAAGACCTTCAAGTTTTTCAACTTCTACATTTGTTGAAGTTAATGGTTGCAACTAACCATTCACATTTGATGGAACAAGATGTTGCTCAATGTCAATGGTTGTTGCCATTTGGCATTGACATAATCTTTTATGAGGGGACATGATATTTAAACATTCATACATAAAAGACCACAAGAAGATTCAATGCATTGGGTTTTTCAAATTCTTCTTTTTCATTTTTCTTCTAATTTTTTATATTTTTTTTTATTCTACTTGTGTTTTTTCTTTGTTTTCTAGTTTTGGTTTGTCTTTTTTTTATTCTTGCTTCTCATTCTATTTGTATTTTTTCTTATTATTTTATTTTGGTTTTTCTTCTTTTAATCCTACCTCTTTTAATCTTGCTTCTTTTTCTTCAAAAACACAACAAAAGAAAACTCAAATAAAAGATAAAAGAAGGCGTGCACATTTGTAGATGATAGTAGCAAGGAAAGATGGAAATAAACAACAATGGCAACTTGCAAAAGGATAGGAGGCACTTATTGTTGTTGTTTTTGTTTACAACAACATCAACATATGATCAAGAGGACAAAGACAATGATAGTGAATGCAATTCATCATCGTCGTTTTTAACATCATCAACACAAAACTAAGAAGAGGAAGATGATGTTGATGATGATTAGTGTAGTTCAATGTCATTGTCTTCCTATTTATAATAATATTGATAGAGGATTAGAGGGAGAAGACGATGACACGCAATTCATCATCATTGTTTTTAATAACATCAACACAAAACCAAAGAAAGGAAAACAACAATGATGAACGTGCAACTCATTATCATTGTGTTTAACATCATCAACACAAGACCAAGAGGAGGAAGATAACAAATATGAATGCATGGCTCATCGTTGTCATGAATGTGTGGCAAAACCAAAACGAAATAAACAATGACAATGAACTATGTGTTCATTATAATTGTCTTTAACAACATCAACACAAGATTATGATGACAACAACAAATGCACAATTCATTATCATTGTTTTCAATAACATGAACACAAGACCAAGAGGAGGAAAACAATGATGATGAACATGTGATTCTTTGTCATCATTTTCCTATTTATAACAACATCAATAGAGGACAAGGAGGAGGAAGCTAATGACAATGAACATGGCTCATTATCATTGTCTTTAACAACATCAACACAACACCGTGAGGAGGGAGGTAGGTAGGAAATGAAGAGGTAAGTAAAATTTTGAATTTTAAAAGTTGGGTGGAAGGTGGGCAGAAATAAAAAAACAAAACTTGAAACCCAAGTCAAATGTGTAAAGTGGTTTGGGTTCATCCCAAAACGACTAAAATAACCTCATCCACAATTGGTGCATTAATGGGTATTAGTTCACTTTGGTCATTAATCACATAACAAAAACACAATTATGTTCTTGGTTTCATTGAAGGGTTGGTCAAGGTGCTCAAGCTTATTTTTTTAAAAAAAATGGGTGGGGGAAAGGGCACCGTCATTAAAGGGTTCACACAATGTCCATGGTGTTGCACATTTTGAATCATAGAGAGGTTGCAATGGTCAACGTTGTCACACCTTTCATGTTTAAAAAAAAAACACAAGCCATTAAGGAGGGGGGGCAATGATTGTTCATTGTGCTTTGAATTCTACATTAAAAAGAACATGAAAAGAAAATGACAATAAGGGGTTGGGTATTGAGTGCATTCTAAATTGAAAAATGGTCGTTATAAAATTAATGTTATTGTCATGGGCACAAAAAACTACAAGTATAAGAACTAAACCAAGGACGCAACAAGGAGAACAAATCATAAGAAATGCAAGCCAAGTTTAATCTAAGACTAGGAACACAAAGATGTAAGGTAAGAACATAGTATATGTTGGAATATGATTCAAACATAACTTTATTTTGATAACGTATGAAAACAAAGGTTGTACCAGAAAGTATACCAAAAACTAGTGTTGAACAAACTAAAGGTAATGGGAGGTCTTATCCTTATTTATAACCCATTGGGGACCTAACTCAAAGAAGCTTCTATGGAGGCTTCCATGTGTGCATCAACCAAGGAAGCTTCTTGAAAAACTTCTTAGTTCAAAGAAGCTTCCATAGAGACTTTCATATGTGCACTAATTAAATAATTTTTTTGAAAAACTTTTTAATTAATAATGAATTAAGAGTTAACTAGAGTTAATAATGTTGCAAATGATGATGTAAGCAACTATGTTGATGCAAGTGATGATGTGCATGACTATGTTGGTGCAAGCGATGATGCATGCGACTATGTTGATGCAAATGATGATGTAAGTGATGGGTGATGGTGGTGTATGTGATAGTTATAATTTCAACTATGAAAGTTTGGTGTTTGATGTTAAACTTATCACTTAAAAAATTATTGTGTCAACAAATGTCTTGAACGTTCCAACTAAAAAGTTTAATGAACCCCACAAAACCATTACAAATATTTATTGGAATGTGGATATGAATTTTTGTAAGTTTTTGTTTGAGTAAGTTTTTGGATGTTTTGCAAGTTTTGTAAAATGTTGCAAGAAGTTTAAGATTTTTTTCCTTTTTGTTCCCTTCTTGTTCAATTCTTTTTCATGCGCTTGTAGTTTAAGATTCTTCTTTTGATAGGTATATCAAAAACACACAATGAATTTAAATGCATCGTAATTCAATGTGATGCATGGCAATTTTTTGATCATTCATAGGAACTATGTAGTGTGGGGTTAAGGTGGATTGATTTGATGCAAGTCAAAACAATAACAACCTTAAGAAAATACATTTGGAATGTTAAAAAAAACCCTTGTTGTTGTTTTTCAATTGGAACTTGAGTGTGACCAATGGAGCTAAAACATAAAGGGTAACGTACTTATAGTGGGTGATGTTACAAATGTCACAACCTTAGCCTTGGGCTCATGACCAAGGCAAAAGGGTCTCAAGGGTGTGGGCTAAGAAGAATGTGAGAAGGAAGACTCACACTCCCAAGTGAGCTTTCCTTTTGGGAATTGGAGTCCCTGTGGACTCTCGAACTTTCAGAGAGCGATTGCAGATGTCAAAACACATTGAGGAGTTCTTCATATCATTGGAAAGCTAATGAAGTGTAGATGTCTGAAATGGGCTCACATGACCAGTTTGGACATTTGCAACATAAGTTATGGCAAAAATAAAGGCCGAAAGTCAAATTGACAATTTGACTCCCGACAACAAAAAGTCGGGAATCGACCTGACTTCTGTGCATGCAGATGGAGTGCGATACACCATTGGAAAGATCTTGATGATAGCTACAACTTTGCTTTAGACTTCATCCCGATCGGAGGTCTGAGCAAGAAGTTATGGCCTTGCAAAGTTGTGGGAGTCTAACTTTAATAGTTTCGAGACTCCTATTTGGGAGTCCCGGGACAAAAAGGCCATTTGGATGGGGGCCTCGCAGAGAGGCGCAAAGAATACTATATGGGGAAGGTGATGGCTTCCTCCGAGTTTGGGCCGTGGTGAGTCTTGTGACTCCAAAGTTGCTCGTGGCTTGTCCTAGCACTATAGGTGTTGTAACATAGTACTAACCAACTTGTGGTTGGTTGGATGCAGAACCGAATGAATGAATAGATTGCTTGTCACTCCTCCTAGTCCCACCCCGGAGTTCCAGCACGCCCCTCTACTCTTTTAAAGTGTTGAGAGCCAAGGAACGTGCCTCGAACCTTTCACCTTTCCACTGTTTTCTACTTTAGATTCATCTTTGAGTCTAACAAGGGGCTTCGGAGCGCATCAACAAAGGATGGAATAGAAGGTGATGCTTGTTTTGAAGCTCAAAACTAAAGGTATTGTTGGAGGGAAATTGAACATCCCAATTTAGGTTTAGGGGTATAAAAGGGGGAAAATACGTAAGTTACAAGGGGCAACAAAAGAAGTGAAAAGAAGAAGAAACCTAGGACCCAATTGGGATTATAGTCTTGGGAATTGGGGTTCATTGGATTAGATGGGCTTGCAATGGGTAAACAAAGTGGTGCGTTTGTGGGGTCACTCTAGTTGTTGAAATGGGATTCCTAATAAGAATAATAAAATTATTATAAAAAGAATGTGACATAAATTTCATCTAAAGTTTCAACGTGTATTTTTTTCTTGCAAAATGATGATATTTTCTATCGTAATGACATTATGATGTTCATGTTAAAATTGCCAATTTCATCCAAACATATGGATGTTTCCATTGATTTGTTTTTGAACCATGTATAATCTTGAAGTACAATGTTAACATTTATGAAAAAGATGAAACCTCACAATGTAATTACCCTAATTAATGAGTGAAAAATCTGAACAAATTTGCATTTGAAAGTTCTAATCCATATTTTTTCATTCAAAAGGAAGATACATTCATTCATAATGATTAAAATAAAATCTTATGTCATCCCAAAGTCATCATATTGATAAAAAAATGTTTAAACCAATGTTAGATGAGTATTTGATTTGTTAATAATTGCTCGTCTCAATATTTTTAATGTTTCAAAATCAAGAACAACTTGTTACAACTATTTCAAAAACCTTGAAAGAGCATTGGTTTTCATGAAAAATATGGATGAAGAACCCATGGTTATAAAGATGGGTATTTGCTTTCTTTTCAAAATTTATGTGAATAATCCTTGATTATGTATCAGAACTAGTTCTTTTGAAACCATGGTTACAAACCTTAACAATCTCTTAGATAATTGTTGGAGGGTTTGTTCCTATTTATAATAATCACCCAACAATATAGCAACTTTTCAACATACTAGCAGGTCATATTACCTAGTATCAATTTTTTAAACAAAACTTCCTAATGGCAATAGTGGACCTTTTTTCAAACTTTCATATTGACTTAGCCCTTGTATTAAAAAGTTCAAAGCTGATTTTTGGTTGACATTTCACAAGTCTACACTAGTGTTGCGAGGTTCTTCTTTTTAAGGTAACCTTGGGGTTTTGGTTTTGATTCTTTAAAACTATCGAATGATTTTCAAGTATGGATTTGAGCCAGGTTCTTCCTATATTAATACCTTATAGTTTTAATTTTGACACATTTTTTCAATTTCAAGAATCTTTGGGCTTGGTTTAAATAATTGGGTCCAAATAATTCCATGGAGACATTACACACTCCCTATGCTAGATATCATTATAAATAATTTTTTTTTAACATCAAAGTAAAAATGAGGTCTATATAGGTATTATGGAGTTCAACACCTAATAAAAATAATATTTAACTCTGAAGTGGAGCCTATTTGTCAACTTTTTTCAAAAAGAAATTCAATTTGATTTACTTAATAAATTTAACCCCTCTTTTTTAGAAGTGTTTTTTCATGATTTTAATTTCAGGTCCGGATTATCAAAAGACTAGTTTCAATGTCCAGTTCTTGTGCCAGTTCCAATAAAATAAAATGCTGTGAGCTCCAGTCCAGTTCACAAAAACCTAACCTTGAACCCCCCCACCCCCCCCTCCCCCATTTTAACCTGGTACCCGTCCAGCACTGATTTAAACGAGGGGTTTTGTTTAACTCTTGGAGCGTAAGGCTAACATTTACGTAGGGAGCTTTCTTTGTTACCTAGCACTCTGCCACCTCTCACGTTCTCTTTTTTTAGGGTTTCAAAATTTGGGCATTTTCTGAAGAAGCTTGAAGAAACCCTAAAACAGTTCCTTGAGCTCGGTCGCTCGCTGGTTGCCCTCGATGCATCATCTCCCCCCGCAATCGTGAAGGCACGCATGGTATGTGATTTGCAGTTTCTGTGGTGTCGGAATGATGCTGCTGCTCAAGGAGGTATTTGTTGGCCTAAGCAGAAGAAGAAGTAGAGGAAGAGGAACTAACTTGGGAGAGTCTTTGTTTCTTGGAGTCAAGTAGAGCTTATGATGCAGTGGTAGTATGATACCACAATTGTTGAGGATGTGGTTTTTTTAGTTTGCGTGAGTTTTGTGATCGGTGTGTGAGGGATTTTTTTTTTTCCTGGAGGCCGTAGGAGAGTGAGGAAATGATGATGAAAACCAAGAATTGGCGGCGACGAGTGGAAGATGACGACGCGGATGGGGATGAAGTAGAGAAGCCTGCAGTGAAGGGAGAGAAAACGGGTAAGTCTGGGGCGCATAACAATAGCAATAAGAAGAAGGAGAAAGCTTCGCTTCTGAAGATGCCGGAGAAAGCTTCCGGTTCGAAGTTGCTGAGCTTTGCGGTAGAAGATGAGGAAGCAGCGGAGGGAATCGGGAAACAGCAGCAGAGGTCGAAGTCGGTTGGTGCTAGGGTTTCTGTGGCCAAATCTGGGGGTGGTGGAATCGCTCTCAGTTTCGGTGCGGAAAATGATGGAATCAGCGATGGAGTACCATTGGAGAAGACTATGAAGAAGAAGGCGGGGTTTGGTCTAGGGCAAGGAGGTGCTGCTGGTGTTGGTCCTAGAGCGGGTTTGACGAAGGAGGTAACGGTTACCACTCTTTCCAATGTTCAGCCGCAAGCAGGTGAGTACACGAAAGAGAAATTGTTGGAGCTTCAGCGGAACACCAAGTCCCTTGGAGCGCCCCCCAAGGCGCCGGTGGAGAGCAAGCCCTTGGAGCCGGTTCTGGTTTTGAAAGGTCTAGTGAAACCATCCATATCTAAGAACGGTTCTGCGTCTGAGGAGGGGAGAAATGGCAATGCTACGAGTGCCAGCGTTGTGGTTGCAGAAGAAGAACATGTGCAAGAGAGAGGCTTCAGTGATGTGAAAGCTAAGGATGATGCCGAAAGCAGGTTAGGGTTGATGGGAATTGGAACAGGGGCAGATAGTGGAGGAATTACTCACATCCCTGATGCAGCTGTGATTGCTGCAGCCAAAGCAAGAAGGAACCGGCTGCGGCAGGCTCAGGCAGCACCAGATTACATTCCCGTAGATGGTGCAGAAGGGAGGGGTAAGAATCGAGAATCGGGTCTAGTGAGGGAGCAGGATGATGAGATAGGGAAAGCCAGAGACAGAGAAGAGGTAGAGTCAAGTGAGGATGAAGCAGAATTCCAAACAAGGGTTGCATTTTTGGGGGACAGTGTTTCTGGCAGGCAGAAACAAAAGGGCGGTGTGTTTCAATCTGTCAATGAGACAAATGCCAATCTTGGCAGTCAATCAGAGCACCGAGATGAGGAAGAGGAAGATGAGGATAGACGGTGGGAGGAGGAGCAGCTGAGAAAAGGGTTTGGGAAGAGGGTAGAGGATGCTGCACACAGAGGGAGGCTAGTAGTGCCTGAGGCTCCTTCTGTACAAGGAGATTTCAAGACTGGGTTTGTTGGCAGTGCACTGCCATCCGTGCCTGCTGGCAGTGCAGGTTGGGGCTTTGGCAGGAGTAGCATGGAGGCTCTTTCAGTTGCACAGCAGGCTGCAGCAGCAATGAGAATTCTGCAAGAGAACGCACACAGATTAAGGGTATATTTGAATATCCATGGACACACACACACCACACAAACTTTCTGTCTCTGTCACTCTCTGTGGGTGTCTCATCAGTCCTTTGGCATTTCTGTACTCAGCTCAGGAGCTCATTGATCTGCTCTTCTGTGCAGCAGCCATTTGGAAATCTCGTAGGACTCCAAGCAGAATGTGTGGCTCCATTGATTTGTTCACATCTAATGAGGTTTTGGCTGGGAGAATTGTCAGGAAGGCCATGAGACGACGAAGAATAATCTCTTCAGGACCAATGAATCGCTGTCTTCATCACTCACAGCAGTGGCGTCTCTTGAAAGATCACTGGCAGGTGCAAATGAGAAGTATCTTTACATGCAGGAACTTCGTGATTACGTTTCTGTTTTATGTGAATTCCTGCAGGTGAGACATATTGCCCTCTCCGGCATCCTCCAAGGTTCTCTGATTGGGGGTGTGATGGAAGTGTTTGGCACACTCCACTCACAATCCATCAAAGGAAGAGATTCAATTTCAGGGGGAGTGAGAGATGGAGGCATTTGAATTTTCTCTTTCCATTTAGATCAAGAAGACTGGCTGGACTCAAACTTGTAGAGAATCATGTATCCCAGGAAGGAGGGACTGTATTATGGGTGGGCACCAATGTCAATAAGACAATCACAAAGAATGAAGACTTAACTGAACTGTATGTGACTGACAGGATAAAGGACCAATTATTGAGGAACTGGAGGAGGCAATGCAAAGGCTTCATGAAGAGCGCGCCAATGCTCTGTTGGAGAGACGTGCTGCTGATAATGCTGATGAACTGATTGAAATAGAAGCTGCTGTAAGTGCTGCCAAAGCAGTGTTGGCCAGGGGGGCAGGCACTGCTACTGCAACAGCTGCAGCAGCTGCAGCTATAGCTGCAGTCCAAGATGGAACCAGCAGTGCTCCAAAGCTTGATGAGTTTGGACGTGATGTAAACCTCCAAAAACGTCTGGAAAGCAAGCGACGAGCACAGGCCCGTGAGCGTCGGCTGAAAAGAGCAGCAGAGCGAAGAATGGCACCAAATATGGATGTTGCTAGTGCAGGGGTAAGACAGTAATTTGTCTGTTCTTTGTGCTGCATTGCACTTGATTATCTCGCAGGTTATCAAGTTGTTATTGAGCATATGTCCCTAGAGCTGTCATGGGTGGCTGAGATGTGATCAGGGTCCATGGAGCCTTCTGGAGTCTAGAGTTAGTAATCCACCTCAATTTCGTTATGTTATTGTTTCTGTTTGGCAAGTGTGGCAGAGTTTATTTACTTACAGTAGTGTGAAGCTTTGAGTTGATCTGTGCTGACTTCTGTGTATTCCTTGCAGAGAATAGAAGGAGAATCTAGTAGTGAGGAAAGTGAGAGTGAGGAAAGAGCATACAAGTCTGGACGACAAGAAATTTTGCAGACAGCAGAGAGAGTGTTTGGAGATGCTTCTGAAGACTATTCACAATTAAGAAATGTAAAGCAAAGACTGGAGACCTGGAAACGAGATTATGGTGCAGCTTACCATGATGCCTATATGTCCCTAAGTGCTCCTGCCATCTTTGCACCCTATGTCCGCCTTGAGCTGTTGCATTGGGATCCTCTGTATGGCAGTGCTGGACTTGACACCATGCAATGGTAAGCATCTTGTTTTAGACCTGCATTATTATGCTCTGACCTGTGAGCTTAACTTGAAACTAGAGAAAGATTGAAGAATCCTTGTGGACAACATGCATTCTTACTTCTATCCCTGGCCTTGTGCTGGTATATGATGGAAGATAATGCAATTTTTCTGTCTCTACCACAGGAGCATGCCATTCTTCCTTGAATGTTGTGAATTGCCCTTGGGCTGACCAGACCTGTGCAAAGGCATTTCAAGAGTAGAGGGAAGAGGGGGCACAAAGTTCTTAAATCAGTTGTCATCACTCTGTATAATGTGATTTCTGTCATCTCATTCCCCACAACTCTCATGGTTACAGCAATTGTGTGACTAGATCCGGTTGAGATGTCATGACAGTTTTGTGCCAATTTGAAACAGGTATGCTCTTCTTTTTGACTATGGGATGCAAGCCAATGGCAAGAAAGTGGAGGAGGATGATGCAGATGTGAATCTGATACCAAAGCTAGTGGAAAAAGTGGCTCTCCCTGTCCTCCACCATGAGGTAGCACATTGCTGGGATGCCTTGAGCACAGAAGGGAGCAAGCATGCAGTTGCAGCTTTTCAGGAGATGCTCATTTATGTTGATGTCTCAAGTGAGCCCTTGCAGGAGCTGCTTGCTGCAGCCCGTACACGTATGGCTGAAGCAGTTGCAGCACTAGAGGTAATGGATACCCCCTAGGTTTGAAAGTCCTCTTCCTCACTGATCTGTGGTAGGATGTTGGGGAATTTGTGGAGGATTGTGTACAGACTTGAGGGAGATGCTTCAGTTCTTCCAAAAAGTCCAGCTTGTGGACACCACTCAGTGTCAGTGTGTTTTTAGAGGAGATAATTGTGAAGCAAACAGTCTTCATGTTTGGATGTGGTGTCTGTTTTTGCAAGCATTAGGGACTTAGCTACAGTGAAGTTTGCCCCTTTTGCACATTACCAGGTTGTCTTCAAATCCCTAGTTTTGCTGGGTATAGCTTTTACTTTGATGGCTGGATTTACATCATTCAAGCGCATATGAAGGTTAGGAGAAGCTGGAATTGATTAGTTTTGTGTGGCCTGAAATATCCACCTAATTGTTTTGTTGTGTGTGTGCTGGCATAACAATGGAAAAGTTGCCATCTTGGAGTCTTCAAGTGACAGCTGCAGTTCCTCGAGCAGGGCGATTTGCAGCCCAGCAATTTGGAACCTCAGTACGCTTGCTGAGAAACATTGGGTTATGGAAGGACATTTTGGCTCTGCCTGTTCTAGAACATTTAGCGCTAGATCAGCTGCTGTCAGCAAAAATTTTGGTCCATCTGCGGACCTTGTTGCCAACAGTGCATGATGCTGTTGTCCGTACTGAACGTGTGCTGACATCCCTCTCTGGTGTCTGGGTTGGAGGAAGCTCTGCTGAACTTAGGTAAGCCCAGAATTCAACATTGTGTTAAGTCAATCTATGCAAGTTGTTCTCTTGTGGTACGATGCCTTGTCCAGACATTTCATCTCTATATAATTTCCAGGACCACCAGTTTTACATTTCCTTTTGCTTATGATCTGATCAGTATGCTATACACATTCATTTTCAAGTACAATGCATGTCAAGTTTTTTGAGGGAAATGCATGATGTTTCTCACATTCACATTCACTCCAAAAACCATGTGGAAAAGATTCTCTTCTCATTGTTCATTTGTCTGTGGACTGTGCAGCCCAAAGTTGGCACCATTTATTGAGTACCTACTTAGCCTCACTAGAGCCATAGAGAAGAGACGAGAAGGTGGGGCAAGCAGTGATGACACCACAGCACTAGCCCGGCGAGTAAAGCGTTTGCTTGTGGAGGTTAATGAGTATGATCGAGCCCGACGCTTGAGCAAACTTTTCCAGTTGAAGGAAGCATTGTAGTTCTTCTAGCTCAATCATTTTGTTTTCTTAACTGTTGTCTTCATCACCTTAATGCATATTCATGAGGGAATGGAAGTGGGCTTGAGGTCCAAGTGCTTCTTCCTTTTTGTATTCAAGAGCTTATCCAACCTAGAGAGGATGAAATTGGAGCCAAGGAACGAGGAGTTTTGTCACATAGTTTATAGAGTAGACTTTTAGTGTTTAAATCACATGAAGAGATAGGTAAGAAGCTCTTTGTATGTTTGTCAATGCAATTGAACCTTGTTATACCATCTGAAAAACCCCGCATCTTTAGCCATTCAGATCCCAAGCCTTGACGGGAATACAAGGTTCCTTGATTCTGTAAGCACACTGTAATGGATACACTTCTGTTGTAGGAAGACAAAGATGAGCTACTTTAGGATACAGTCTGTACTGGTAGCCATATTGTAAGTCCCCAAGGAGCAAATGGCAATGTGTACTGGTACTATGCGTGGAGGTTCTAAATTAGTTTCATTTCTGCCTCTTCTGTCTGTGTGGGTGTTTGTCCATAGCTTCCCAAGGTTGGCCTTAGTATTGTCTTGATCCTGCCTTCTGGCTTTGTTGGTGCTCTTTCAACTGCTTCCTGCTTTCACAAGATTGGGCATTGGGTGAATGAATTTTGCCTTTCTGGCTGCTGTGTTGCTGTTGTTGTTTCTAGAGCTTCCCTAAGATTGTCCTAGCCATTTTGATTCTGCCTTTCTGGCTGCTATGTCAGTGTTGGTTATTTCTAGAGCTCCCCTAAGATTGTCCTTGCAAGTTTTGGTTCTGCCTTTCTGGCTGCTGCATTGGTGTTTTGTTGTTTCTAGAGCTCTTCGAAGATTGTCCTCCCCAGTTTTGATTCTGACTTTTCTGGCTGCAGTGTTGATGTGGATGGAAATTGTGACCAAAGATGGTTCTTGATTGTGCACAATTTCCAAGCATTCCTGCTCTATGATCTTGCTTTTGTAATGAGATGACTGCAAAGTGTGCAGCGAGAAACCTGTGAGAGAAGAAGCTTGGGAACCTGAGTCCTGTGACTACCTAAGACAGATTGTCAAAGGGTTTTTGTTTGTCATACTCGTTTCACCTGCTAAGGAAGAAGGGACCAGAATGTGCAAACTAGAGAGCATTCTATGATTTTCCAGACTAGAGGAGAGGAGGATTCACATGTTCCAGATGATCTCACATGTTTCAGCTGGCTGGCAAGATCTCTTGAACAAGCTTGCCGCATGTGTTGTGGACGAGGTTAGTAAAAAGCGAGGCGACAAAGACATCCATTGTATTTGCAAGGCAGCCTCGCGTCGCGGCTCTACTGTCGATGGCGATGCTCCAGTTTCTGGTTCTCAACAGAGGACGCCTGACATCATCAGTTCCTTCAGCTGCTCATGAGAATCTAGATTCATCGAAGCAGCGGACACTTGAGAAGCTCCAGTTTACTCCAGGTCTGGGAAAAGTGATACAGACGCTGGTCGATATAGACTTGAAGATGACTCGCTGCCACGCAGAACTACATGCCGCGCTCTCTGCAGTGGACAAGCTTGAAGAGGGCCACGGTCTTTTTCTTTTTCTACCAACGCGGGGTAACGAGACGGCTGCAGCTCTTAAGCTTGTGAACTCTGTGCAGCAATCCGTGTCTGACTGCCACTCAGCTCTAGTTCTCTCTCACGACCCCGGTGATGTAAGCAACAAGACGCCTGCATCAGCCTTTTGTTTTTGTTTTGTTTTGTTTTTCTGATCACCTTTCCCAAGGATCCGCGACCTCTCGACGTCTCTACTGCCAGGAGATATGTTAGGCCGGAAGCATGATTGGGATTCTTTGTAGCTGCTCATGATCTTCATTGTCACACTTCAAACTAAGAGAAGAAATTCAGGATTTGCAAAGCTAATTGAACAGTTTGTGTCGTGGTTTTGTTGCACAGCTTCATTCCAACAACAGAAAAGTTGCTGCCGCGGATCTCGAAAGTGCCGTGCTCCAAATCCAAGCAGCAAGCGACTATTTGCAGTATTGACTTGCAAATTACCAAAGTGCAGATGCGACGTTATACTACTACGACAATTCGAACTCTTGTTAGACTCTCATGATCAGTGTTATCTGCATTTAGATCTCTTCCCTCAGAAGCATTTCTTCTCTCTTCTTCTCCTTCAAAAGCAAATGCAAAGTCCTTGAGGCTTGATCAATCACAGACTGAGACAGATTGTGCGAACAATCTTGTCAAACAGACTCATGAATATTGTGCAGCGCAGGATGGTCATAGTAGCAATGGAAGAGGCTGCAGCGTCGTGGACGGAACAACGTGCCAATATTCGAGTTGTGGCGGAGGCACGGGACTTGCTTCCTGCGCGGTAGATTATGCATCTGGAGTGACAGGCGGCGAAGTAAATATGGAAAGAAATATGTGGTGACGTCCGACGACGTCAATACTCATAATCCGTCGCCAGGATCTCTGCGCTGTGGTGTCAGCTTGGGCGGCTCTAACCTAGGCAGTGGAATATATCCTACAGGAGCTGCAGGCGCTTGGATCACCTTCTCTCGTGATATGATCATCTCTCTCCACGACATGCTCTGGATCCGCAGTTAAACCACGATCGATGGACGCGGCTTCAACATCACGATCGCAGGTAAATAAAGACTACTAACAACATCTGTTCAATCTTTGTTGCATGAAAAAAAAGGAAGGAAATATACTCTCGATCTTCGCTTGAAGAAAGAATTCAGAAAAAAGACATTCTCGACATCTTTGCATGAAGAACTTAGAATCGAAAGACATCCTCGAGATCTTTCCATGAAGAAAGAATCGGAAGACATTCTCTATGTTTGCATGAATGGAGAATCAAAACACATTCTGATAGATCCAGATCGTTGTCTGATCGATGTTGGATCTTTGCATGAAGAACTAAGAATTGAAAGACATGTACCTGAGAGATCCAGATGATTGTTGTCTGATCGATGTTTTTTGGTAAGGGTTTTTTTGGGGGTGGGGGAGAGGTTTTGCAGGTCGCACCATTGTTTTGAGCGGCGTAACGAAAGTCATACTTCACAACTTCCAAATTGATTCAGTCGGGGAGAGCGATACAGTACACATCTTTGCCAATTCTATCCGCGTGTGGGTGGATCATCTCACATCCTTCGATGCAAAACGGGGCCTGGTTTCTGTGCTCCATGGATAACCCGATGTCACCAACTTCAATTCGCATGTCATGAACTTGAATTTCAATATGCTGCTCGGCGCATCTGATGCTGACAAACAAGCTCAACATATGCGAGTGAGTGTCTACTGCAACTGGTTCAAGGATTCCATGCAACCCATGCCTCACTGCTGGTAGGGTAGAACTTCCCACCACCGATCACTACCCTATTACCAAACACTTCTTTAAATCTCCGTCATTTGTGCTTCATTTTGAGTGATTTAAAATGTTATGGGAGCGCCACCTCAAGACCTAGAAATCATCTTTCAAGTGAAAGGGGAAATGAGTAATGAAAAAATAACAAGAAGAAAAATAAGCTTTCCAACTTGCAAAATGCGATTTTTTTCTGTTTTCTTGGACCCCTTCTACTTTCAAGGCTTCTAACTTTCACATTCCTTGTTCATTTTAAACGATTTAAAGTGCTATAGGAATGTCACCTGCAGTTCTACAAATCATCTTGGAACTTTAATAGTAACAAAGCAACATACAAGGATTTTTTTTTTTTGGGTGTTCGAGAATCAGCTTTGTAACATTAGATGATTGTTTTTTTCAATTCTTGACCCGCTCTACTAACTTTCTCCATTTTAATTCGTTTTTGACGATCTTTAGTGCGCCATATGCGTCAATAGGAGGGGTTCAAGTTTTGTTTGGACACCAGAAACAAGGGAGACCTCCCGTTGGATCCAGCCTACCTAAGTGTTCGCTCATGGACCGTTTTACCCTAATGCTTTTCAATCCTAAGCAAGCTTCCAACCCTAAAACCTGCGTTGAACAGGTATCAAAACATTGAAATTGATAACCAGAGGTTCTCAAGGAAAAACCCCAATCATGAGCCGTCGATCCTTAACCTAGTATTGGGTGGTTATCTAAATGGAAATACATAACCGGGGATTCTCAAGGAGGATCTTGGGGAAACCCCCCATTCACGAGCTGTCAATCCTAAACCTAGTATTGGGTGGTTATCGAAATGGAAATAGATAACCTGAGGTTCTCATGGTGGCGGTTCTCAAAAATGGTTCTAAAAAAAATCACATTACCAGGTTTTAATACATCAATCGCAGTTTTCAAAATGTTGAGAACTGGTTCTGATGTATAACCACAGTTCTCACTACCAGTATAGGGCAGTTATCAAAATTGGAAGCTGATAACTGGAGGTTCTGAAGGCGGTTCTCAAAAGCAGTTCTGAAGAAATCAAATAACCAGGTTCTAATACATAACCACAGTTCTCAAAATCTGAGAGCCACTTTGGATTTATAATTACAGTTCTCAAAATCAGTCTGAGAACAAATTCTGATTATAACCAGAGTTCCCCAAAAATCTAAGAACCAGAGAAATAGCCTGCTATAAAATTGCTGGTTCTTTGCCTGGTTGTTTTTTGAAAACCATTGGTTCTTTGATGCATTTGAAAAACTTGGAAATGGAGGAGGAGTTTGGAACCATTGTGACATGGACCAAGTTTTTTTGTTGTTGTGTGAGTGAATGTGACTTGAAGAAGGTGGGATGAACTGGAAACCCTAATGGATGTTTTTGCTGCAGTGGATATGACAGGTAGAAAATGGCAAAGGAGGAGGTGGTTGATAATCATGAACAGTAGAGGAGCCGCTTTCTGCTTCTTACTGTTTTTCTATTTTCTTGTTCTTTTTGTTGTTTGTAGGTTATGATGAGGTTTGATTTGTGTTCTTCATGGAGTGCCGGTGCTCAAATCAAGAACTAGCGATGGAGCATTGTTTTTGTGATTCTCTTTTATGGATTGACAAGGATGATGCTAAAGGACGGACGGTGCACTTGAGCTTGGAGGAGGAACATAAATACCGGACGATAATTGAAGCTAAGACAGTCTAGTTTTCAGACTCTTGTCTTTTTATTTTTCAATTAGGATTGTTGTTGAGAATTATCGGGAAGAATGCCTGAAGATTCAAGTTGTAATGGTTTTGTTGATTAGACTTCATAAACTTCGCTGCGCTGAAGTTGGTGAGCAGAACATTAGGTGTGAGTGCGTCAGTAGGGACCTCAAGACAGAAATGATGAAAGGCTCTAGTGGGTGATTGGGGCTGGCCACTGTGGGATATCTATCAATACCTGAGCATTCAAGAGCTCTGAGCAGTTATTCTACATTGGGAAGTTACTAGGAAAATTGAAGGAATCACTGCAGAAATAGCTTGTCCAGATTTTCTCCATTTCCTTAAGCAAATTCACCACTGGGTTTGGGTTTTGAATCTTAGTAGACTTCACTGGTTGTCAGGATATCCACATTTGTTGGCCATGATAGCCCATAGAGAGAGAAAGATCCAGAATGAGCTGATCCATCAAGCTCCATAGATTTATTTCTGGCACAAGTATCATAGATAGAGTGTTGGATGTATAACCTAATGTGTTGTTGTGTTGAATGCACCTGACTACAAAATTGCAATATTTTGAGTGCATGCAATTTGTGTGCACCTCCTTTTTTGGTGACACCATTTCATTGATCCTGATTTGTTTTATAAAATCAAATCCAGAGGTTCTGTAGCCAAAAAAACAGGAAAGGAAAAATTCATATGTCACCTGGTTGGTCATGAACTCATGCAACAGTTCATTGCTTCAAATTGCATTTCACCGAGAACAAATAACAAATCCAACATTGAAATTCTTTGTTCCTAATTTGCAACTAAACTACCACTTAAATTTTACAAGATCTGGTGGATTTGATCGCTCTTAACCCTCTCTTGAGCCATCAAGTCTTACTTTTGGCATCATGGATTTGCAATTCCATTTCAACCCCATTTCAGCACACTAATGTAAACAAAATGTGATTTCCTAACTGCTATGACTCAATTTGAAAAAATTTCTCAGAAATTTTGACAAGAGAGATTTATTGTCACCCTTTGAATCATCCATCTTCAGCCATCAATTTCCAAATTCCTGAACAACCCACCGTAGATATGAAGCAATAATAATTTCTCACTTGGAGTTCCAAAAGATTTAAATCTCACTTCCCTTTAGCCACATCCATTTCCCCACAGTACCAACTTCCTAGTTCTTAAAGCATGCAAATTTTAAGAATATGATGCCAACACAAACAAACTCCTTTCCTTATATTTCTTTATCAACTCCACCATCTCCTGCTACATTATTTATATTTTTGTTTAAATCTCCAAATCCCTAAACGTCTCTACACAATAAACATAATGAGAACCTCAAGGACTACAACAATTAAGACAATGACTATGGACATCTTCCCCAAAAATTAGCACATCTATATCTTGAACAAAAAGTCATATCCAAAGTATCTCAAATTCTGTCTTCCAAATCCAAACATAAAGTTACTAAACACTTAACTTTTTGACTTCACTAATGCATTCCAAACACCCTCTTGCTTCTTCAATTGAATTTTTTGAACTCCTTTCCTATGATCAACAAAATCCTTAACACCAATCATTTTTGATGCCACCAAATTCATCATGAAGAGTAAGCAAACAAAGTTAATAGGCACATTAACACAAAATCCTCAACACCAATTATTTTCCATGTTACCAAATTCATCATGAAGAATAAACAAACAAAGTTAATAAACAAATTAACAAAAAATCCTCAACAGCAATCATTTTCCATGTTACCAAATGCATCATGAAAAATAAGCAAACAAAGTTAATAAGCACATTAACATGCACCACACAAAACAGCAAACAAGGCGCCCACATTCCTCCAACATTCATGGATGTCTAAACCTACAACTATAACACAAAACAAACAAACTACACTTGTTTTGGAGAACAAAGCGTTGTCCCCATTTCCATTAATCATGTTAACAATGATCAACCCAAACATTGACACACCAAATTAGGGCATGCTGATATACCTTTTCCAATGCATTTTTTAGGTTATAATTCATTGTTTTCCAAATTTAAAGACCAAAACTGGAAGTTATTAAAAAAAAATCACTTAACCACCCAACATTGTTTAAAACCCTCAATAACATTTTTAATCATTTCCTTTACTCTATGAAGTTTGAATCATTTAGTCTTGCATATCCAATCTATCAATATTTTTGCGTATAAATCCCTGCCTTCTAACATCACCACCCTCTCTTCATCTCCTAACATCATGTACACCTCACCATAGGGAGCAAAGTTATATATTTATGTATTTATTGGACTCCCTTTGCCTTCAAAGGATATTACTTTGGTGCCTAACTTTGAATGGGATGAACATCAATATTTATCCTTTTTTATTGACAAAAATGATATTTTGAAATTTCATAATTATATAACTATCAATCATCCCCAAATAGGGAACTTTTTATTTCAATTTTTTTGATATTAAAAATTTGACAAATTTTTCCATAAAATTCCAAATTAGTCAAATTTACACTAGAAAAACCACAAAAAATCAAATTTCCCCAAAAATATGTTTCAATACTCTATTTCCTTCACTATATATATTTTAATTGTCTATATCTAGTTGTCTTGCATATCTTAATCTATTTATATCATGACCACCTCCAATTGTAAGAGGTCACCTATTGATCAATATGTCAAATTTTGGCTACATATATTCAAATGCATTTATAAAAAAAGGATCAAACTTTGTCATGGGCTTGCTTTATTTTCTAAATGTCAATTCCATTTACCTCCAACTTGTAAATTAACAAACATTTTAATCAAGACCATTTTTCTAAAAAATGTAAGTGGCATCCTTGTGATTACAAGAGGCCATGATGACAATCATCATATTGTAGCCTTAATTAATCATTATCAAAATTATATTAAAATCTTTCAATTTGCCACTTCAAAATTCTTATCAATTGTGGTGGAGTTTTATCATTGCAACTATAAGCATCCATTTTGTTTTATGGATGGGTCACTGCAAGGGGAGCTCATGGAGTTATTTGACAAGGTTGGTTTTGGTCAAGATGTTACAAATGGGGAAAATTCCATGCAATCAGCAAATTCTATACCAATTGGGGATATGATCCATTAGGAACTCAAGTTCATGCCAAGATCATGTTTGTGGTAACTTGATGCATGCAAGAAACACCATGGTATAATGGAGTTAGACTTGATTTGATCAAAGTGTAATAATACAAAGATCAATGATCTTTTGACCAATGATGCCACATTTCATCAAACCTTGATACATCATCCATTCCCCTCTTGTCATCCTATTGCTTGTTATCCTTTCATCACACCTACATCAAAGTTGTGATCACTTGTGCAAATTTGTGTTGTTGTTCTTTTCAACCCTAAGCTCAAACTATGCCTTTTTTGCAAATTAAAACTAAAACTTGACCTTTCGATGAACAAATTCTTAAAAGATCATCAAAAAATTCTTAGAAGATGTAAAATTTAAATACCTTTGTTAATTACAACAACCGCACTTTGCAACATACGACAAATGATAAGATGTTAGAGCTTAGAATGTATTTATGTGTGTTACATTTCAATTATGTGTCTTGTATCAACATTTGAGCTTGCAAGCTTCTAGTATTATGTGTTTTCATGGTATTATTTGAAGAGTCTTGGTCTTTAATTTTTTCTAAAATTGATTCAAATCTGCTATTGTCACATAATCTTATCATGATATCTTTTGAGGTTGAATATTTGATCTTCTACATTACATTTGAGTTTTACAACAACCACACACTTCAAATTTGAACATGATTACTTTATAAATCAAACAATTACTCTTCTACATTCAATGCATGTGCTATAATCTCCACATGTTTCAAATCTCAATAGACTTTCTCTAGAGGTTAAAAAGTTGATTTTTATACTCAAGTCTCAATTTGACTTTTATAATTTCCATATAGTCTAGATTCTACCAAGATTTCATAGCAAATTGAACAATTAATCTTTGACACTCATAGTTGAGTGAGATCGTTTTGGAGATGAAACTTTAACAAGTTCATGCATATGTATGATGATAAGAATACATGTGGGTACATCCACAATCTAGTGCATCACATGAATTGTAGCAATTATTTACTTGACATGGTTTTTAGTGGTAACTAAAATAGTGTTGAATTGTTTGTAAAAATGTTTATTATTCATCATTGTAGTATTTTTAGTAAATTTGGAATGAATCCAATCAGTGTGTGGTATCATGTTTTAAGGATTGTAACTAGTGCTCTTAAGCACAATTTAACCATTATTATACCAATTTTTAAAAAAGAATGATCAATTGCAATTTGCCACATCAATATTTTTTCAAGTACTTAAATGTTTAGGACAACTTTAATGCACTTCAATGCATAGTTCTATTTCATAGTAACTTGATTTATTCTTTTAAAAAACAGCTTCTGTAATGGTGCTATGAACATCCTTTCTTTCATTGTTCACTTTGATTCACCAATGAAAGGTTTTATGCTTATTGTAAAATGGTTGTTATGTGATTGAAACATGCCCACATATAGTCATTTGACATATGGATTGTGCAAATGTTTTTTCATCTCAACATTAACTAGAGTGTTTTGAGTGGATCCTTTGTATTGGAAAAAGGTTCCAACTAGTTGCATTCCTACATTTGAGATGTTCTAATGATTTGAATGTTTTGCCATTTTTTTTTCCTTAATAATAATAATTATGTGAATTGTAAAAGATGAATGGGAGATAATCAAGGATCTTATAAGGTTGCTCTCAAATTTGCTAATATGTTTGGAGCTCTTTTAAAAGCTCCATGAACATTTTGTTTGGAACAATGAACATTTAATTTATGATAAAAGTTATGGAAATGTCATTTCATTAATATGTTTAACTTCATTAATGTTGGACAAGGCATGTTTGAAAGTGTGACTAATTGGGCTAATGATGCAATGTTTAACATAAACTTACACATGAAGTTTGATTAATGATTGGAACCTAGATGGTTCCATTTCTCACACCATGTGTTCTAGGTAATGATGTTGGTTACATAATGATGAAACAATTGATGCATTGTGTGTGTATGAACATATCATTAGATAAAATAATTTTTAAAATACTTGTATATCAATGTAAAAAGTGTTTCAAGATAAAGAATAACATGTATTGGCTAAGTTGAAAATGATGCATTGTGTGAACATGATTCTCAATATTTTGACTTCAATTGAAGATGTTATTTTATTTATGTTTAATATTTCATTTTGCAAACATTGATATTCTTGCACATTTGATTTGTTTTCTCAACATTCTATATTGGTTTGCATTTTGATATCATTACAAGTTGTGGATTCCACATGGATTTGAATATCAAATGATTTCACTTTAATAAAATTTAACATTTCCAATTACTAGGAAATTATTTATCATATTTAAACATCAATTAAGACAATTGAAACAAATAATGCGGGGTTATACATTTCTTTTTATGGGTAGCAATTTATGTAAGATTTCAACTTATGTTATAATTCCACATTTAGGACATATAATGAAAACATTTTTCAAGAAAAAAAATTTGAAATTCAAAAACATCTAGCATTCAAAGAAAATCATTTTTTAAAAAAAAATACTAATATATGTAACCTTATGACACCTTATGTTTAATCTATATAATGAATAGTTGTTTGCATTTCATATGAACCCATCATAAACACACATGGATCAAGTTGTGTCACACTAGTAAAATCATATTTAAATATGAAGTATTAATGGAAATTTGGCAATTGCATGTTTAATATTGTACATAAATCCACTAAAATTTTAAAAAACAAGCACATCAATTTAACTATCAATGTTTTTTTGGCAATGTTTTGTATTCATTCAAACCCATTTCCTTCAATAAAAGACAAATGCTTAATTGTTTAATATGGTGGTTGTGGTTTCAAGGTTTAAAAAATCTTTGTAGCGAAATATCAAATTCCCCTTCCAAAATCAAAAGTGATTTGGAATTTTATGGACCACAATGTCCCATTGTGACCCCACGTCACAAATCACATTAAACATATTCAAAAGAACCATAGATCAAATTTCAGAAAATCTAGATTTGGATATTTAGATATTCAAAGATATTTTGATCTCTTTCCACAAGGCGATGACAAAGAAAAGAAGGTGGAATGATGTGTTGGAGACCAACAAGGAGATGGGTATCAACAACGAACAAGATCTTGAAACTAAGGTGATGAGAAAATATTATTCATAAAAAAAAGGAACCATTTTAAGTAAAGGAGGAGATTTGGCTAATGGGCTTGAAAACAATAGGTTGATGACTATGAGTTTACAACAAATAAAGGAGAGTAACTTAGAGGATTATCTTCCAAAATGCAAAGAAAAGCAAGATCAAATAACAACAAAAGATAAGTAAAAGTGTAAGAAAGGAACAAAAAATTGGATGTAATATAGCCCCCAAGTCATAAAAAAAACTTCCAAACTTGTTGAATGAAGCAAAATTGAAGCAAAGACAACAACAATGGTTCATTGGATTTAAAAGGACCCATTTTTCTAAACACAAAACTCACAACTTTTCAACATTGTTGGGCAAAAAAAAAGAAAAACACACACACACACACCTCATGATGGCAAAACATTTGGTGACAACAATACAATGAACACCAATGTTGGAGTAAGGAGAAAAAAAATCCCAAGGCCAAGCAAGTCTATCTATGAAGCAAGGTGGTTTGTTTTGTTTGTCATGCTAAGATCTCCCAAACCACGACGCTTCATGACGCACTCTTGATGTCTTCGGAAAGCACTCAATGAGTAGGGATCCTTGACTTGGTTTGAGACTGTTTGAATTTATGGTGTGGAAGCTATTGATTATTGAACCATTTTTTCAATGAAAACTAAATAAAATCAAAACTGAAAACTATATTGGAATTTGGAGGCTTTCTTGGTGTTGTTGGAAAGCCCTAGGTGAGTCAGATTTAACAAAGTTAATTTCACATTTTTTAAAGCTAAGGTGTGGATTTTGTTGCTGGAAATTCAAAAAAATTGCAAAAAATCAGTTGATTGCCAAATTTAGAAATTTTCAATTCTGACAAATTGAAAAATAAAAAATGTGTTCACACTTGGGCCAATGGCACAGGCTATACACTATATTGATGATGCAGGCATTGTGGTGGGGAGCGCAACACCACTTCTTTCCTCAGCTTGTTGAGGGAGGGAGGGTTGCATTTAAATTATTGCAATGTAGATATGCTCTTACTTGCTATAATACACTAGTCACAAGCTTACTTGACTTCATCAACTATATTGCATATGGAACCATTCAGTTTCAAATCACTCCCTCTTGAGAAAATTTCTCCCCATAGTCAGTAAGAAAGTTTAATTTTGCATGTGCAAATAGGCTTCAGCACCATTGCATGAGCATGAATTTTTACTTTCAGTGTTGTATGGATTCATATTAGGGGTAGTTTACATTTTGAATGCTTTGGGTGATTGATTATCTATGGAAACCATGCTTATCAAACCATGCATGCTGACCAAAGTCATGCTAAAGTTGCTAACCCATTTCTTCTTTCAAGAGAAAAATCTTCAATCATAGTACTTGAAAATATACATGGCAGATTTGTGGGTGGGCCTAAGGAGAAATAGGGTCAGAGATTACACTTGTGGAGATGTTGTTAATTAGCCACTTCTACAGCTTTATGCATACACTTATTTGTTTTTGTCCTTTAGGAATTAACTAAGCCCAAGTACATGATTCACTTCTGTGGTATGGGATTCATGGTCTCATTCCCTAGGTATGGGTGGGGTGTCAAATAATTGAACAACTTAACAAATTGTTACTAGAATAGCTTACTTATGGTGCATTCACACTTGATGTTAAAATCAGCGTTAAATGAAAATCTAGGTGGCACCCAATGTTAAGTGGGCCGTAGCTCAATGTTAAGTGAATGTTAGCTTAAAATAAAATCTTCATGGAACGTAGGTTTTAAGTCCTAAATGGCTAGCATGGTGTTAGGGCACTCAACCTTAGAGTCCCTAACACCAAGTGTGAATGCACCTTTATACTTACCATCTTCTGGTTTGCATTGTTTCCTCATATGAACCCATTCATAGGAAACAATTAGGTCAAATAAATATCAATTACTTGAAGATGACAAATATAAAACATTCTAGTATCTATAGATATAAATCTTGGGTTTTCTAGAGGCCTATTGATTCATGGTTAAGGGTACTTTTGATAAGGAAGACTTGGGTAGATGAGGAGGATAGGCACAATCATGTGCTCTAATGAATACTTCATGTGTAAAAAAATTGTGAGGATTAAGAACATGCTAAGGAGGTTTTAAGAACTTGAGTTTAGGGTTTAGGGTTTAAAGTTGGGGTCACTTCAAATAAACGGCATTGAACAAAGATCTTTTACATTGAACTCTTGTACATGCAATATTTTTTTAAACCAAATTTTAGGGCTTTTCAAAGTTCCAGGCGACAGAAAACCTGACAGCCAGAGCTTATGATATTTTTTTGGTTTGTATGCGACCTGCATGACCAAAGAGAGATCCTCTGGTGTGTTGGGCAATAGCCATACTTTTTGGCAGACTCGACTACTCTTCACAATGAGCTAGCAGCCTGCCAAAACCTGTGAACCCTCTGACCAAACTCAAACCCAATACCCCGTTCGAAGAGCATGTCATGTCAAAGTATTATAGGTACCGAAACAAGAGGTTCATATCATAGTGCAAGGGCAGTTTCAACATGTGTCTGTTGAATAATTAATTAATTAATTAATGTTGAAATTTCCATTTCAAATACTAAATTAATTTTGAATATTCTCAAAATAAAATCTTTATTTTCTTTCAAAATTCAATGTTGGTCTTCGAAGAAAGAACTTATGAAAATTTTGACATTTCCACAAATAATGAAATTAGTTTCAAAGCTCCAAAATACTATAGTAACATAATTGGTAAATGGTTAAGTCATTTGAATGCAAGATGATTTTTGATGTTAATATAAACACCCAGTGAGTACAACTAACTAGGTCTCCAGTTATCACTCCCAAGGAATGAATTCACAATTGATTTCCAATTCAAGCCAAAATTGTATGCCCCAATCTTACACAGATGCCATGTCCCTTAGCTCTGGGCAGAACCAACAAAGCAGAAGCAGAGAGAGGACCAAATGAATGAAAGATTTTTAAGGCAAAGTGGGGACCAAATGAATGGAGGAATTTTTGGGACAAATCTTCTGACTTTTTGACCCAAAAAACTGATAACTTCTTTTTTTTTAGTGTAAATCAATTTTTTTCTATTTTTGGAAATTTTCACCAATTTTATTTTAATATCCTAGTTTTTTTTTTTAATTTTTATTATAAATTTTAAACCTAGATAGTGGGGTTGGGAATGGGGATGTCACTAGTACCAATAGACATGCAAATTTTGACTTCAATCTTCTTTGCCAATACAACACATGGACACAATATACTACTTTAAGTTGGATTTTCTAAGGATGGTCAATCATTCTATAAGGACTGCAGAAGTCATGGTAGCCTATCTGCAAATCATGTTGGCATCATGAGCTTGCCAAACACAGTTCAAGTTTGGTGGATCCCTTCTCTTTATCCAACCCTTTTCTTTCTCCAATCAATTTTTTTAATTAATTAATTAATTAGTTTCTTGGGGAATTTAACCATAAGAAAGATCCAACCCTTCTCTTTCTCCAAAAAAAAATAATAAATAAAAAATTTAAATTTAATCATAAGAAAGATGACAACCTCAAATGAAAACTATAAGAAAGCAATTCATAATTTCATAGGTCTCCCTTGAGGCAGTCCTTTCAAATAGAAACTAGTTACTTTAAAAGAATGTGGCTCATCAACATCATTTGTGTGTGTGTGTGTGTGTGTGTGTGTGTTTCACTTGTAGTAACCCTAAACCCTACCAATTTGCCTCTTGAAAGCTTCAAATTCTTGATGCTTTTGGATGTCCTGGGTACACCAGCCCCTACACTGGGACCTACTACCATGGTGCGAACTAGAAACCCTAATTGTTTGGGTTGATTTTAAATGTTATAAATATCCCATCCTAAGACTAAATCAGGGGTCGGTCCAGATTTTACATTCCTCGGCTTAAATGGGTGAAGCATACTAAGATGATCCCATTTTTGGACTCACATTGTGTTGTTTTTTTGTCTAGGTGATGCATTTTTTAGTCTAAATCATGTCAAAATTAAAAAGGAGTTTCATCATTTTTTGCATATTACAATAGAGGATAATCTAGGCAAGAGAATAGGATGAAAAATATTTATTTATTATTTACATTATGGTGGGTTAGAGTATATTTTATGAAAAATAATTTAGTAAATATGCATTGAAAAAATGATTGAAATGATTTTTAATTTTTAGTAATTAGATTTCACATGTGATTTCACATAATTTGAACCATGTTTATGAACCATGTGAGAAGTTTTAATGTTTTTCTTCTAACAAAGAAATTTTTCATGGTATTGACCATAAGTATGTGATTTTAAAATTTTGAAAAAAAATCATTTTGAAATCAAAGGTGACAAGCATCATGAATTGGGCCAATAAATAAAATTCATTTCAAAAATTTATTTGAATAATTAAAAAAACCAAATATTGATGTAATCTAAAATGAAATACAAGTTATATTATACTTTGTATATTATAAATGTATGCATGTGTCCTTGAGTTAAATGATTAAAAAATCTCAAATAACATTAGCTTTATGAAAGTCATTAATATGAAACCTGAATATGCTTTCACCCAAATATTGCCACTTAAAAAAAGGTCGCCCTTTTGGATTATCACCAAACACCCACCATTGCACCATCCATTGGAAACCTATTGTAATTTAGATGTGGATGAACCCCGAAGGAATTACCAAAGGCTCCATTTTGCTTACCTATTTTATAAGCCCTCCTACTTCCAATTCACACCATCAAGTGACTAGATCTATATAAGTTGATAAGAACATCCCCACCAACACATGTACAAAACAAGTTTTGGATGAAAAATAATAAATGTTATTTTGGGTTGGGGCAATATTATGGCTTTGGGCCAACATTTGTGCACAAGATGCTAGCAAAAGGCATTACATAGTTTAAGACATGTTATTGATTGGTTAGATTGATTGATTGGTCCAAGTGGTTTATTATTAATGGTTTCCCACCTTTTGTAGTCCCAATTTCATGTTTATGGGTGGGGCATGGGAAAATACTAGGCTAGCCATCTTGGATGTGAAATCTATTCTTAAAGACCCAAATATTTTGTATGGGTAGAATTGTTCAAACGTATCATATTTAAGTAGAAAGGGAATATATGTGATTATTGTGGAGATAGGTAAGTAGATAAAGCACTTAGTGGCTATTCCATAAGTAAATACATGTATATAATTAGAACATCTCAATCTAGACCTTCAATTTGGGCTTCTAGCAAAATTTGTCACATCCAAAATATAAATCAAATGTCATCCCCTCCCCACTCATGTAAACATGAAAAACTAAACAATATAAGGTGAAAGACAATTTAAATTTCAACGCTTGGACCGATCATTATGCTTGACCAATATAAAAATTAAAAAATACTTTTTCTTATTTATTGCACTCTAGCGCCTTGAAATATGTGCATTTTTTCAAGCCCTTGAAAGAATTTTCTAATGTATCCACTAAATTTGATTACTATAATTCATCTAAACATTCTAGTTTAAGGCATTTCACAATTGCCATAGGGGATGTTATTAATACATTTCCAACCATTGTGATTGGATATGGGACGAGAACAAAATGAAAATTATTTCTTAGCCATAGACCACCCATCCACCATGGTGTACTAGTGGGTGTTGGTTGAATTTGGCCCCTCATTGGTACCTTTCAAAATTTGAACATGTAACAATGTAGTTGTTGGTTAACCCTAGCCCATTTGGGAAGGTGAAAATTAAAAACTAGTGTTGGGCTTATATCATTTTTTTCATTACACCCCCTTGGATATTTGGGTGGATTTTTCCCAAGTATGCAACAAATTGATTGCAAATGATATCCATTAGTGAAAAAGAACCGACATAGAAGTTCTTACAAAGAAGTACCTAGATGAAATGGACTTTAGCAAATATAGAAAAGGCCCTATATTCAAATTCAAATATGATGAAATGTAAAACAAATTAAAATTTATTTTCCATGTGAAGCAAATTATGACTTTGTACATAAGTAGGTGCTTTAATATTTCTTAAATGTGGGTGACAAGGGCTTCCAAGATGATACCTCTAGAAATTGCATTTTCTCAACTCATTATTTGAAAAAACAATTTTTTTTTGTTCATTATGAACTTTTAATGACATATCTAACTATTTAAAGGTTAAATATGTACATCCTATTAACCATCCACATGTTTATACTTATAGGTAGTATGCACCAATTGCCTTACCTACATTCCCTACCAATTTACCTATGATACTTACCCACTTACATAGGTATTTACCTAAGTAGCATGAGGTGAAAGTAGTAAGGTTTTCACAATAGGATATGGTGGAACCTTGGTAACTCCATTGTGTCATCTAGAACTAAATCATAATGTATTCCCAATGGATGGTGCAATATTGTGGGTTTGGGTCACATAAATAAAATGATTTGTGTTTGACTAAACTAGCACACCAATGCATTGCAACTTGCACGAATCGCATAGCGAATGAACCTCAACTAAATCAACATTGCATTTTGCCTTGGTTGGGTTACATTTAGTGAAAATTGTTCACCCCATCCAATAGCTATATATCTTGCCCATTGCCCATGGTTACAACAAGGACCAAACCTTTGTAGGTTATACTATTCTTACATAATTTCATTTGTAGACCCCCACATAGATAATGTGAATGCATGTGTGGTGGACAATTGGAGGCAATAATTCATCTTGTTGAACATCTTGGAAAGGGTAATAGAGGGATCTTAATTAAACAATCTAACTAACATGCTAGTGTAGTCTCATGTGGTGTGCAAGGGCCTCTTTGTGCATGACATAGCTTCTACAAGCTTGTGCGTTTCAACTCAAAAGGTGTCATTGTATTCAAGCACACTAAAACAACCTAGACTATGCATTGAAAGGAAAAACATGTTCCTTACATCATTGGCATGCATTGTGTGGCACATCACACCAACCTTGTTGTCCAAATCTTTTACATTATCTCTTGTGAACAAAAAATTGAAGCTAGTGGTAATCAATGTTGTATATTTTTCCAACTTCACTCAAGAAACACCTAGAGCCTAGTAAACTTACATAACTCATAGATGTTGATGTTGAGAGAGTAATTGGTCTAACATGCATGATGCCAATGCTTGAATTCATCAATAGTTTGATTTTTTCAAAAGAAGGAGAATTTATTTGTGATTTTGTGTGAGTGGTGAAATGTTTTGATCTTACTTAAACATGGTGTACATTGACCCCCTAAAGATGTATTTTGGTGACTTCTTTCAAACTTTCAAATATATAATGGAATGTCGTATTGATGTTTTATTCATTGTTTGGTGGATAGAGCCACAAGCAAACATTGAGTATGTTGCTTTCAAGTTCAACTTATACATGTTCCATAAGATTGGCCCTAACATTGGCATTGTGAGCATGGTTAAAAAGGATGAATAATATGTGGCAATGCAATTTATTAATAATCAATGCACATTAACAACATGGCTCATTCACAATTGGGGTCTAAAAAGGAATGTCTAATTGAAAAATGATTGTAAAGGACAATTTTAGATTTTCATAGTGTTTAATATATTATAATCATGGTGTATTATTGTGTTCCTACTATTAGAATATTAAGACAATCCAATAATGATTAGATGTTGTATTAAAAATATTTTTGGGGTGAAAGCATGGTAAAATATGCCAAAAAAGTAGTCCCACATGTAGTCACAATCACATTTATGGCATAAACATGAAAAAATCTATTCAAAACTTCTTTAACTTTCATTATGAAACAATGGTGCAATCCATTGAGTTTATGGTAAGTTACACATAAAGTGCCAAGAATTTTAATATAAGAAAAGTGAATGAAAAAAATGTTTTAAAATAGTTGGGTTTTCAAAATTTCCAAGATATTTTTATATGAAAACTTTGATAGATTATGACTATAATATGATTTTTTAAAAAACACATTGATACATATTAGTGTTTAATCCATTTGAAGTATAGAAAATTCAATTATAATTGTACTAAATCATTATGTTTTCATATACTTGAAGCAAGAACAGAACACCTACTTTTCATGTACTTGTATTTTTTTTAAAGTACTTAAATGCATATTAAAACATGCAATTTTTCAATATCATGCAATGAAGTCAAAGATCCTCCTCTTATTGATCATTAAAATAAAAACCATGAATTTAATGTATTAAGGCTTAATTTTATGGATACTTTCCACCAAAAAATATATATCCCTGATTGGCAAATTTTACCATGATTTCACCCTTTGAGTCCTTCCCTGATTTATGATCATTTGTTCATATTATAATTTTTTTAATAAAGGAATCCATAAAATGATGCAATGGATTTCAAAATATTTGTACAAGAAAACCATGTTTTCCTTTATGCAGCTACATGTTTATTAAGTCAATTTGATGGGAAAAAAAAATCATATGAAAATTTGAAACAAAGGGCTACAAGGGAAATGATTTCTTTATTAAATCATTTGGTTAATATTTTAATATTCATTAGGTTCAAAAAATTTTACTCTATGTTGTAGGTCAAATGTGTAGGAAATAATCATGCAAAAAAACATGTTTAATTGATTTTTAAAGCCAATTTTGACAATTATTGTGTTTATATTTTTAAACCAAAATATTCATGCACAATTATGTGCACATGTGAAAAATCACCACCATTGTAGGAATTATTTTATCTTGGATTATTTAATTTTTTTTACTTAAATTTGTTTCATATAAATCTTAAGTTTGTAGTTTTATAATAGCTTTAAGAAAGTCATGGAATTTTTTTTTTCCTTTTTTGGATGCCCTAACCATGAATGAACCCAACATACCCATCAATTGTTGAATTGGATAAGTGATCCCCTTCTCAAAAAAAATTGAATATGATAAGGGTAATCTATATACAATATTAATTGCAACCAAATGTTGAATTGACTTTCTTTAGTCATTTGGCCATCCTTAGAGTTCATTTTTGTCACATAAGTTTGTAATGCCCAATGGTGTCGATAAATCAATTCTTCATCAATAAGTTTTTTATTTTCTATGACCACAAAATGCCATAACTTAGTGTAGCATTGAAACTTCCTTTTATTTGTAATCCTACCTTTAGATTGCATGTTAGGTTGGCATTTAGCCAAATTATTAATCACTAGATATCAAAGTTATGAGACTTATAAAGTTGGTTGTTACAATGGTTTTTGGTGATGTTGAGGACGAGAGAACATTTCTAACTTCAATTTTATGAAGTCCAATTTTAGAATTTTCTTAATAAAACAACTAAACCCAATGATTTGAAGGTTTTTACATGAAACATGAAACATTTATAATTTACAATGCAATTTTGGAGTTAAATGAGATTAATCTTTGATATGAAATGCAAGTTTAAAATACTATTGTTAAGGGGTGAAATTGCAACCCTCAATCATCACCGTCCTCCAGGAAGTAAGACCAAAAGAATAAGGTCAACACCTTATTACTCAACAAAAAGAAACTACCTTCACTAACTTACTTTACTACATCCATTCATACAAAAAGTAAAGGAAGAAGGTAAGGTCTATTATCTTAGAACAAACTTGTACCTTCCTATTAATTTGTAGGTTAATTAAAGGGGGCAAAGGAAGAAATTAGAGAAGGGCAACATGGGAATTGATCATAACCCGAGAATAGTTACTCTCTAAGGTTCTATAGTACTTTCAACAACCTTCAGTTGTTGTTTCACTGGTGCTTATAAATCTCTTACATCTACTATCCCACTTCAACCATGCATGCAATCCCTTTAATGATTCTGCCTACTACTTGTAGCATCCCATAATGCCTCCCCACTACCCTTTACCATTTGTAGCACACTTCATCCATTCATAGCCATTACCTACTGCTTACATGAATATGTTTTAATTTGTAGGTGGTTATTTACTGGTGTTTTCCCCCTTCATTCTACCACTAAATATTAGTTGTTACCTTCGTATGGTAGCTAATAATTTATTACTCCAAAGGCTACCAAGTAGTATCCTCTTTACTTTCTTTTTTTTTTAAATGTAAAAATACCATGTCAAGGAGCAACATATTTTGTATGATATAAAGTTGTTTTACCTTCTACACTTCTTAATAACATAGATACACACCAAAACACATTGAGTTCTTCAACAATTTTCCATTAAAATTACACACAAATATAAGCACATGTTTTTACTACATTCTCTTCCCTAGAAGTATAACAACCACACCTTCAAGATAATCATTCATTCCAACCCCTAACTACTAAGGTATCGAATGAATTAGAGATCCCCCAACACTGTTTCTAATCCTCCTTCTCCATAAACCACACAAGGCCCACATTGACCCCAAGCGACACACCCCAAGCTCCTTGATAGATTCAAATGCGAATCTAAAGTGAAAACAATGAAAGGATAAGGAGTTGGGACACGCTCTTTGGCTTGCAACATTTCAGGGGTAGAAGGGCGTGTTGGAGCTCCGGGATGGGGACTAGGATGAGTGACAAGTGAATCAATTATTCACACAAACTTGCACAAACCAAACAAGAAGTTGGTTAGTGAATAATTAGAACATTTTTGTTGCATAGACGAGTCACAGGCAAACACAATTCACAAAACTCACCACAGCCTAAACTCGGGGGAAGCCACCACCTTCCCCCTTATAGTATTTTTTGTGCATGGCCATGGGATGAGCACCCAAATGTCATTTTGTCGCATGACTCCCAAATTGGGAGTCTCGAAATTCCCTAAATTAGGACTTTCATAACTTTGGGGGCCCATAAATTTTTGTGTGAACCTTCGATTGAAATGAGGTTTGAAGAAAGGTTATATCCCTTGTTAAAAAAATTCCAACAATATGTGGCATGCCACCTACACGCAAGTAAATTGGGGTGATTTTCAACTTTTAATGATCATGAGTCAAATTAGCAATCTGACTCTCGACCCTTGTTTTGGCCATAACTTATGTTTTAAGTACCCAGATGGGTCATGCAAGCCCATTTTAAACATCTACATTTCAAGATTTTTTAATAATAGAAGTAACTCTTTAATCCAATGAGTTTTGACCCCTGCAATTACATTCTGAAAATTTGGTAGTCCATCGAGACTCTAACTCCCAAAATGGGAATTCACTTGGGAGTGTGCATGTTCATTCCCTCACACTTTCCTACATTCCCAAGAACATGAAATGTGACTTTTAGGCTTCATTATTGGCTCGCACCTTTGTAAGCCTTTGCTTTGGTTGCGAGCCCAAGGTTAGGGCTATAACATGAAGAAAATAAGGCCCTTATTCTAATCTCTTTCTAGAAATCTCTTAAATGATTGGGTAGGTTACCCCCAACCATTCATTAACATGAACTATATAATCCCACTAGCTTTTCCCTTAGATAAAGGAGAACAAATTCACCACTAATAATTATTAATTGTTAGAAGGCCTATGGTATTAATTAGTTTAGAATTTTCCACTCATTAACAACTAGTTGTAAAATTTATGAAACAATAACTTGTAGCTAAAAATAATTTGAAATTTTTATGACCAATTTGCAAGTGGTGATCCTTGGTTTTCTTTTTGTTTCAATTTCTAAACTTCTTATCTTGCATGACTATGGAACATGATTGCAAAGGGCTACAAATTTAATTGTTTCCTATTTCACATCTAAATAGTAACCAATAAGGCATACATGTGGGCAAAGTGTGCACATATGTCATTAAGTCTAAAATGGATGGTGTTCACCATCCTTATGGAGGTAATTTTTATGTTTCATCTAATTTATGATTGGTGTTCATCATTTTTTGTTCCTTGCAATTTGTGATGGATAGTCTTTCCATGTCATGTTTTTAAACTTTGCATAGTAGTTAAATTTTAAATCAATTATCATATTTAGGTTTTAGACAATAGTTGCATTTCAAACCCATTTAGTTCATTATTATATTGCACATCTTAATTTTCACAATTCTAGATTGCATTCTTGCAAAATAATTTCGTCATGTAGCCAACACATTATAATTAGGGAACTTTTTTAACATGTTTAATGAACATCTTTCAAGGCCTAATTGCCACCTCCTACTATCAAGCCCAACAAAACAACAACCGATACTTGCTTTGGACTAGGTAGTGGGCATGATAAAATAAAATATTCTTATCAAATTATGTATGAATTTGGATACATAACATTGGTCTAGTCTAAATGACACACCTTTAGGTTGATCTCAAGTTATGGTTAGTAATTCCACGAAGTGACAACAATAAAAAGAAGAACCTATGGCATTTCCCCTTTAGCTCCTCACATTGGGATAGAAGGACATGTGAGATGTCCCAACCTTAGCCTTGGGCTTGTGACCAAGCCTGAAAAAAACAAAGGGAAAGCAAGTAGGGAATAGTTTAAAGCAAGGGAGGCATAAACACATTCCCCTCATGAATAGGAAATGTGTGGGAGTGAAGGAAAAAATCTGCAAGATTTTCAAATGCAAATTTCCCATTTGTGTTAAGTTAAAATCTTGGGGTGTCTTGTAACTTTGGAACAAGGTTTGGGAGAACATGCCTTGTCCAATTTGGGAATTTTTTTAACAATTAAAAAATTCTTGAAAAATAAATATTTAAAGTGGGGTTGTATTTCCAAATTGAAAATATGAAACACAAGTTATGGCCAATTGAATGATCAAAGTCTAATTAGTAATTCAACTTCTAACCATTAAAAATATGAAAATGGGTCAAATTACCTTTGATTCAATAAAGTGATACAATGTTGAAAATATTTTTTCAAGGGCTACAAATTTTCCATTGAAAGCTCTTGAATAAAAGTCCATATGAAAGAATTATGAACTTGCAAAATAACACAATTCATAATTTGGAAAATTTGTGCCATTTAGGTGTAATCCCCATACCACCATTTATAGTCAATTTGAGTTCTATGAGTGTGAATTACTTATGGTTCATGCATGCACCATTTTGGCTTCAATTTGCATTAATCATTTTTATTCTTGTTTTGTGAAAATTGATTTCACCTTGAGTTCATTTTATTGAGTTTTTCTTAGTCTCCTCCTAGAACTCCCACACCTTCTTTATTTGAGGGAGCTAGGGAGCACACCATGGGTTTGCACCATTCCATTGCAAAACTTAGAATCAATAAGGTTTTTTACCCTCAAACCATTTGACAATTTAGGGGTGTGTCATGAAAACTTTAGGATGAGGCAAAATGCAGAGACATGTTCATTATTTCATATGCACCTTTGAGTGAATTCATGTGCACAATCTAAACAATGCACATAGTTAGTGGAAATGGACCCAATACAAGGTCACAATTTACTTGCCTTATATTGATAATGGATTCACAATTAAGGCCCAAATTTGGGAGAAGGCACCACCCTCCTCCACGTAATGTTACTTTGTAGTATTTGTGGGTTTGCATTTGAAATGATCATTTTCAAGGGAGCCTCAAAATGAACTCTCAAAATTGGGACATATAGTGTTTTGAATCTTTGGAACCTCATAATTCCTTCAAAACATGTCTTTTTTAACATGCAACCCAATCTTCTTATAGCCTTCATTACTTGATATTTGTAACATCAAGCAAAAGTTCACTTGATTTAGATTCTAGAGGTCATTTGATCCTTCAAATTGTTTTTTAAACACCATGGACTCTTTTGGAGTCCCAACTCCCAAAATGGGAGTTCATATTGGGAATGAAAGGGATGCTTCCCTTGACTCCCAAGAGCTCCAACCCACTTTATGTGGGAGTATGTTTCATTTATGTTGTGTCCTAGCTTTGCTCTCAAACCCATCTTTCATATTGCATCAACCTTAATTGCATGTCTAGGGTTGTGATACAAGGTGTCAACTATTGTGTTATAACAACCAACATAGAAAGTAAATTAGGGGTAAATAATAATAATTAATATGAACCAACATTTTACATCCTCTTTCTCATTTCATTTTTTTTTGTTTTAACTTGTCCAATTATTGAGCTTAAATTATTCATTCAATTCAACATTTCAATTAAGATTCCATTTTTTTTTTAGGCTACCACCCATATTTAAATATTTATGACTTAGAAACATGACCAAAGAAAGGATAGAGTGAATAATAAGAAAAAATTAATAAAAATAGTTAAAATCATAAATTATGCAAAAGTGCATGGATTTGTAATTGTGATGATTTTAAATCTCCATATATTTATTTTTGTCTAATTGAAACTATTTGTATTAATGATGCATCAAAAATCATTAATGTACCTAAGTAGTTAAATAGCATGCTATATTATGCAATATTTGTATCAAGAACACAACAAAATTGCCAATGGCTACCTTAAGTAATCTTTACTAACCTTAATGCCACAATTTTTGTTATAACTAGGAAAAAAAACTAAATTTATTTAAATGAATTAATTGTAAAATTCTAAAGACTACAACAAAATTGGAACTATTTTTAAACAATCTATTTCACCCCCCCCC